>JAAUYG010136232.1_pt1 | contig 17151 bp, 12 predicted proteins | sample 7278091 | NCBI WGS metagenome assembly JAAUYG01 (sample SAMN14350201, study PRJNA611818) | marine sediment metagenome | isolation source: surface marine sediment (0.6m) | place: French Polynesia: Moorea | collected 2018-08
ACTACTACTACTACTACTACTACTACTACTACTACTACTACTACTACTACTACTACTACTACTACTCCTGTTGCTGTTGCTACTGCTAGTGCGGCTGCTATTTCTGTTGTCACTATTGCTGCCATCGCTTATGCAATTCCTATTATTGCTGCTGCTACTGGTGCATGATGACTACTATAACCCCTCCTCCTGCTCCTCATCTTCTAACTGCTCCTATTTCTCCTCCTCCTACTTCTCCTCCTCCCCCTCCTCCCACTACTACGACCACTACTCCTGCTGCGGCTACAGCTGTTGTTGCTGATACTGCTGCTGCTATCTTGAGTCTCCCGTTAGTTAATCTGTAGGGAACATTTGAGTATAATTCCTTTTTTGCAGGTAATCATAATTTGATTGAGTGTAGGAACATTGTAAGGTGAAGATATTGGAGTCAGTATTACTTAACTGTATGGTGTATATATAGCGTGTAGTATGAACATGAATACGCCGCTTAGGGGGTAATAATATCAGTGTTTATATCTGAAGAGGTCGTAACTCTCAGGTCCAACCTAACTGTCGCGAGGTAAATATATTTCTTAGTATACATTTATGTTAATGTGTCTTGTACCACACCACTTGGGTATAAACGTGACTCCTGCATGGTCTTGGGCAGGTAAACCCCTGCCTCCTCCACCCCTCTGATCAAAACGCAACTGTTCAATATGGCAAAAAGAACCGATATAATACTAATATTATTAAGTTCTCGAACAACATCATTGTTGCTTTTGCTAATATATATTTCCATATAGGAGTGTAGTTCCTTCGGCGACATATTAGTCAACTGTTTGACAGCCATATGCCGGTTTTCGATGATTGAAGGTGATACAACCGAATGAAATGGTCAAATTTTAACTTCTTTGATTTCAAGCAGTCGGGGGTCGAACCCTAGGCCCATTCCTATTCCTCAGCACGACCAATCTGCAGCATGTTGGAGGTTTGATAATAAGAGGGTTATTGTCAGTCATAATAGAAACAAGACGAAAAAGAAAAGAAGACAAAAGAGAAAAATCTTATGTGGATTACCTAGCTGTGCTTGGCCAATATGGTTAGACGGGTCTGAACGTGTCTCTGGTGCGGCATCTGACTTCAACATGCTGTTTCAAATAGCGAAACTTTTATATATTGAATAAGATCTTCAATTATCGCCCACGACACGTGTTTATCATTCAATCGCTCCCATAAGATACTCGAAAAGATTTTTTTTTCTACTTCTGTGTGACACTGGGGTCATCTGAAGTGACACGAAGGACCGGGGGAATAACCCTCACCGGCTGCCTCCTCTTCAAAGCTTATCACAACATTATTGTACGACGTGGTTAACAAACGACAGACGTCTAGAGTAACTTGTGCTAATTGCTTTGATTGTCAGGTGTTTTCTCTGGGACTTGCCTCGTCTTTAGGCAGAGTGGCTACTTTTGAGGTGCATTCGCTCCTTTATACGTGTATCTGCATGTGCTAGGTCCATTCTCATTCTGAACCAAATTGAAAGTTCGAAGTGTATTGAATTATTTACAGAAACGTTCAGCTGTCCAATCCAATTGTGTAAGGGGACCAATAGTTCTAAACATTTTGCCATGTAAAAAAACAAAACAAAACAAAAACAAACAAAAACAAACAAAACATTTCATCGTGAAAGAATTTTGGACGGTGTTCGTAGGGGGATTCACCATCACCGAAATAACTAAAGGTTATTTCTGCTAAGAACTTTTCTTTTTCTTTCGCGTATATCTGTACCTTTAATTTCATTAGGCGGAACAGGTTCAAAGTCAATAATATGTGATGAGTATATTGGGACAGCGGAGAGCAGATAAGCGGCTTGTTCCGTGTTTAAGGCATGTTGGTTGTGCTAAGAGAGAATGTGATCTCTTTGATTTATGCGTCAGCACTTAATTCTATTTCAAGTACTTGCACGTATTTCTTTACACTGTACTTCGTCCAGCAAAAACACTATTTTATACATGTAACTGTTACTGGGGAATAACGCATACTGAACGCAGTCGAGAATCCAATACTTAAATATTTTCGAGAACGCGGGTCCAGATACTGGGTCCAGATATCAACCAGTGACAGAATCTGAGGGCTTAAAAATCATTGTGGATGCTTCCTACCTGGGATGGGGTTTACAAGCTCGAAACTACTGAAGTCTAAGTTTTGCCTTAACTCACAAATCCCAGCAATATGGCTGGCTAAGAGTATGACAAGTTAAAACTTAGGCTTACTTAAGCGCTTTCTAGATCTCCGGCCCTGCTATCAAACTGGCTCACACTTTGCCCATTTATGGGTAATTAATGATGAAGCGAGTCGCACACACGACGACGAGTGTAGAGCTCACTGCACCTGTTGTTTCAGCTAGGTCCTTTAAGTCAGCCAGAGCCCTTCACGTTCCTCTATGTTTACGCTTTTTTTTTTTTTTTTTGGGAAGAGTGTGTCTGATCATCGGGAACGTTTATATAAGTGGTTCATCTTCAGCCAGAAGTGTCGCGATTCCGACAAACAGAAGGGCTGGAATCTTTCGTCATTCAATCGAGAAGTGGCAGCACTTAGTCTATATCAGAAGCCCTCCATTCAGGCTCATCCACACCTGACAGGCTGAAGACTCGAGCTCTGTCCCCACGTGGCGAGTTCCCAGTGCGTACGACAACACCCCAACATCAACTCCTAATATATATACATATATTTGTACATAGAGAGATCTACATAGCAATGACTGACACACAGCCTTTTATATTCATTACCGGAGTGGTGAAGAGATGGCAAAAACTTATAAATATCACCGTCCAGGGCTTTTCTTTGTATCGGGGGACGCCAGCCCTCGACGGCCAAGGGCTGCGATGTTTGTCGTACCAAGTGGCTCGTTAGGTTCCCTTTTCCTAGATGGAGCCACGGTACTTATCACACAGCCGTTATCTCTCTGCCCAGGATCGCCTGGCTCCTTTGTATTCCCTCCCTATCGTCAAGTAGGTATGAAGGATTTTTGTGTTTCGGTTACAGTTCTTTGGGGGAGATTTTTGATAATAAACTCCTGGTATCAATGATACCTGGGCTTTGTTGCGTGGGTCACAGCGAGTCAAATGTGGTTGGCCGGGGTTATAGAGCGGTGGGGTGGGGGTTGGGGGGCTGGGGGGTATAGGGAGGGTCGGGAAGAGGAGAGGAGGTGAGGCTTTGTCCGCATAGAGATGCTAAGCGGTGTTATTAGATGTGTTTTTGAGACAAATCGTGACTGCAGATACTAGCATGCAAAGGCGACTAAACACACAACGTGTGTCTAGTCGCTTTAGCACCAGCGTTCTTCCCGAAGCAACTTAAACAACACACCATTTTGGTGATATATGTACATCGGTATGTTTGTGGGTTTAAAGGCGGGTTTGTATAGCGATAGCTGGTGGTGGCCGTCGGTGGCAGATCTTAAGCTATACATGGTACTAACACGGGACTTCTAGCTGTATAACTACCTCCAGGATTAATGCATCGCAGATACATTGCAGAAAAAAATGTAGGAATGCTACATATCTTTATTCGTACTCGAGGCGCAATTCAACTTCCACACAGAAGGTATATCACTACACTTATTCATCGGCGTTAGCGGCATTTCACTGGCCGTAACACTGGCAGGGATTACGTGAGACAGTGACAGGCTTTGAATACATGCGGCGGAGATATACTGTATGTCCGTCTTCCCATGTGTTCCAATCATGCGGCCGCAGCGAGTATACGTAGGGACGATATGGTAACGCTGCAGTATCGTTTCTGTTATCATCTCCAGAAGAACTGCTATATACTTCCTGCTAATAAGTTATTTGCGACTTATATATCTTGATGTACCAAGGTGTAGGGTGGGTTTCACAGTGTAAACCATTATTACGTACCATTGTTATACCATATTTTGTCTTTCATTTTCATCAAGATCGCTCTGGAGGCAAGTGCCTCTAAAGCTTCAAGACATAAGTCGCATGCACTGCCAGGTGTTCCACAAAATAGAACGGGATGCTGTTTTATTTAAAAGGTGGCAAAATGACTTGCTACAAGCGATAATATATACTGTTGCAATTTCTGTGGTGATTACTTCGACTAACCGGCTTTGTGATTGATTTTCATAGAACAATATTTGGCCAAGTATACACCTTTTTTTCGAATGAGTTTGTGCGATTTATAACACTAGTCCGTGGACTTTGTTTGAGCCACTAGGGTTTTTTTAGTTATCTGCTTGTGTAATTCAAGTAATTGTAGTCTTTATACAATGCGCTTACTAGAAAGAGTTTGTTCGAAAATAATGGGCTCACCCTTTGCAACCTTTGGTTCTGCAAGAAATGTATCACGCTTAATCACGTGCTACGTTTCCTTTTAAGAGTCGGGGCGCTTAAATTTTTGTGTTGAATTATTCTTTCTTGTCTGAAATAATTATCTCCTGGATTCCGGGAAAATATGCTAGTGTGTATGTATATACCAACCCGCGAATCTAACCGAAAAGAGTTGTAGGTACAAACAACAATCTTTTTTTTTTGCTGGCTATGTTACCTGTCCTTTACTTTAAGGTTACCCAGAGGTCGAGGGCGAGAGAATGTCCGGTATTGTTCTTCCTTGTCTCAGGGATGTCTCCAGCCTCCAAGTTCTCAGCAACAGACACCAAATTTGTGCTAATGATTTCACCGTTTATAAACGATTATCGCTATCAGGTTGCCAGCTAAAAACGTATGCCCTAACCCCCAATCTGTGATGTGCCTTCGTTACGGAAGATCAGCCAAGACCTTTAACAGACATAAGCGTATGGGTCAATATTTGAAATTTCAAGCCTGAACGCCAACTTTGGCGTCGATCGTCTGCACCAACCTGCACGTGAGGCCCCATCGCGGATAGGCCCGTCCCTTGCATACCGCAGCCTAGTCCTAATCGCGGCATTGTTATTGTAATTGCACAAATGAATGTCGTCCCAGGCCTGGCAAGCCAAAGCGAGGCTTTAAGCTCCGCCCCTATTCTGTTATAGGCTGCTGCAATTGGTTGTTCCAGCTCGAGCCGCGGACTGCCTCGGGGCATGTTTGCCTGCATTTGGTATAGCCGGCCGCGTGCATGCGTACGTTTAACTCCGCCTTGTCAAGAGAGCGTGCTGTTTTGAGCGCTTGTCGTACAATATTGACTATGAGCACAAGGGGTCCTTAACTTGACTTGCCCTCCTGGGCCTCCTCTGGCAAACCGTCAGTCAATCCCGGTGACTGGTACGCTATATTTAAGTGGGCTATTAATGAAGACACTCGCGCCACACTATCTGTTTCTGGCCCTGGCGACACAAGGTGCAGAGGCACGGTCCCAAGCGAAGCTGATACTTAATGCAGCGTCACATCATACATGACACGAGCAGATTAGCAAGCGATTTGCTAGATTAGTACAACTCTTGGATCTGATGACCACGATTTTTGACTCTCAGGATCTTGCTGAAGATTATTACTTTTTCCAAATCTGAACCGTTGTTTTTTGAAATGACGCTGTCCCCCGGAGATGAGCACGTGTCTCAGGACTGTTTCTTCTCTTCTTAGATGGATCCCGGTCTTGGGATGCATGGAGTGAAGGCCGGATTCAACGTGAAGGACCTCCTGGATCTAAACGTGGATAACGTTTCCAAGGTGGTGGATAACTCCCATCCAGGGACGACAGATCCTGGAATGACCAGAGCGGATCTGACGTCAGCATCGGGACTCCCAGCAGACCTCACAGATCTCTCCCAAGCCGCTGCCATGACGACGTATTACGATCAGGACAACCCGTACAGTCGATGGCTGCAGACCCATGACAACATTTATCCAGGTAAGTCTTCAACATAATAGGTCTTTCTCATACCTGTCTGGAGAAAGTCTTAACTGGGGGTTGTGAAATGGGGTGTGCGTTCTTAGACATAAATGTAAGGGTCTTTTGAATACAGTATATCAGTGTCGCGAATATGTCTTCAATAAGGGTGCTTAGAGTTCCTATTACATACAGTTGTGTTACTACGAGTAACAGAAATTGGAGCTGCAGAACAGTACTGACAAGACGAGCCGAGTTGGCTGAGGGCAAATCCCAACTGGTGATATGCATGATTCACTAAAGCAATGCAGGCTTCCGGGTCAGTCGCCACTTTTGAGCGATATTGCAAGCATTCTCGTATATAAATTACACTGAAAAGCGGCCATTAGCCGGATTGTATTAGCAGCGTTCGATTACAGATTGTTGGGTTGCGAATTCGAATCTGGGTTGAGGTTCCTGTAACTCGTGTCATGGCCCACATGCTAGTTATTCCAGTTTAGGCGGACATAATTTTGGCAGAAATAGGGTCTAAAGCCAGTACACATCTTGCATATTAATGATATTCTATTTGGTAAAAGTAAAACGATCATTCATGTTTTAAAAGTTGATAAAAGTAAAAGAATATACTAAATTTTACCGCTTGTAGAAACTGTTATATAACATTTCCTACAGACCGAGTTCGGAGGATTTTTTGGGACACTCATGAGAGCCCAAGGGGAAAATTAAAATATTTGGAACTAAACAAAAAAAAAAAAAAAACGATACATACCTATTGTAATTGGCGTTTCTTTACGACTATATCTAATATACACTTGCATTTTGTGATTATTATGCTTAAAAAGTGTTTTTAAAAACCTCACGAAATTATACGTGGGAATGTTTTCTATGGCTCTTACAGTACTTCATTTATAGAAAGTTTACTATACAGACCCACATCAGCCTTCTGAATTATCCATTTTGAAGATACACTACACAATAAAAGTTAAGGATATTAAATATCCTTAACTTTTGTGTGTAGTTGATATATATGCTACACGTACACGTATAGCATATATCAACTACACAAAAAAGTTAAGGATATTTAATATCCTTAACTTTTATTGTGTAGTGCACATGTATCCTATACTTTAAAGCCATGTCTGCTCAGGACGGTATGCTTCATGCCGTCGTACATGAAAACCTGGTTCCAGAACTCTGCTCTTATGTATGTCCGAGTATTATGCATGTCTGAAATATATATGCGGGGTGATATATAAGTAATGAAAGGTTCAGTATACCATCAGGGACGGAATCTTGAAAATAGTTAAGTTTAAATTTTTACTTAAGTCACAAATCTGAGCAATGTGATCTGCTAAGAATTTGACTTTAAGTCAAAATTTATACTTAACATTTGAATATTTTTGAGAACTTCGTTCCAGGTTGTCGCTTTCGGTGTTCAAGAAGAAATCCTTGGCCAAAGTAACCTATGCTCAATTCCCAATAATTGCGAATACTATTAAAATTACATACACATATATATAGTCATCTCCCGTATGTGATAAATATGTATTACCATAACCTAAATCCTCTTATAATAGAACGCTTTTTTAATAGGCCAACTTCGCCTAGCCTACCGTGTGGACTACCAGAACGGACAACAGTTTGACTAGGTTAAAATATCCTAGCTGTAACTATCATATATATTGGCAGCATAAATATGTAGCTTTGCGATTCCAGCTATGCGTACAATAAAAACATTTTTCATCTCCATGAGGTTTCTAGGGTTCGGGTTCTTTAAAAGACTTAACTCTAAGGATTTGTTTTACTTGAATCAGGTTCAGCATGAGAAAAGGCAAACCTTATACTTCAGTATTTCCGAAACCAATTACATCGAATCTCAGATTTGTAAAGTCAAAACGCAAGTCTTAAGAACTTTGAAGAACTCCAGCCCCAAACTCCGTATCTTTACTTTCGAGCACACTTTACGGCAGGCAAGGCTGTCTCTTGCAGTAGCGAAATTGAACAGTGAGTGTAATGTGTAGGATATTTCACATCACCGTCAGTAGGACTTACCTTTTAAATACATGTAGATGCCTGCTGCCTAATACGTCAATAAAGAATAAAAAGAAACACTGGCTATGGAAATGATGTCTTTATAGAGTGGTTTTCGCCGGCCATTTGTGTGTGTGCTCCTTGCTTCGACTTTAGTGAAAGTTTAGAAACCTGCACTGAACATTTCATACTAAACAGTTTCTTTCTGCCGTACATATATAGAAGTATCTACGTATGTCAAGTACAGCACTGCTATAAAATTGTTTAGAAAACTGCTATACTTGAGTATTGACTACATGTATGTTATGCGATGTTTTGATTACAAAGAAGTTGACTGATATGGGTTGGAGTTCTGGAAAATACTTTAGCCTAAGTTTTTTAACTTAAGTCATATTCTTAGCCAATCACATCGTTCAGATTGTTGACTTAAGTGAAAATTTAGACTTGAGTCTTTCCGAGAAGTCCGGCCCAGACCGTTCCTGTATTTGAGTAACGTGTTTTCTGTTTGTTGATCGCAGGTTTCGGCCAGTATTCCTCGCCCCACCTGAACTTAGGGAACAGCCACGGTCTGTCTAACGGCCTGGATGCCAGCCCCACCACAGACATACACCACGCCACAGTGACGTCACACGCGGTAGGCGGCGTGACGTCAGCACATCCGCCCCACCATCCCACCCCGACACATCATCCCGCCCCGCCTCCACCGCCCTCCTCCTCCAACGGAAGCCAGGTGAAGTCGCCTTCATGTTCCCAATCCGACAACGAAGACGATCTGCAATCGGAATCCGAGGACATTCTAAAATCCGAAAAGGACGACAAATCCGACGGTGCTAAATCAGACTGCAGCGACAAGGATAGCAGCGATCAGAAAGACGGGCAAAACCCACCGAAGAAGAAGAAACGTCGCGTTCTCTTCTCTAAAGCTCAGACGTACGAACTGGAACGTCGCTTCCGGCAGCAGCGCTACCTGTCGGCGCCCGAGAGGGAGCATCTGGCGAGCATCCTGAGGCTGTCGCCGACGCAGGTAAAAATCTGGTTCCAGAATCATCGGTACAAACTGAAGAAGGCTCGTCAGGAGAAAGGGATGGAGCTGGCGCCTCTGCCCTCCCCGCGGCGGGTTGCTGTCCCGGTTCTTGTCAGAGACGGGAAGCCGTGCCAACCGCCCATGGGCGGCATGTTAATGAAAGGACAGGACATGGGAATGCAGGTTCACGCTGAGGCGGCTTTACCGGGTATGAACGCAGCTTACGGCGGGATGAGCCAGTCTCTGAGCTCAATGTCCCCTCAGTTGACATCCATGTCAACCTTACCGTCTATGTCCATGACAGGGACAGTTGGGGCTGGCGGCAGCGTATCCTGCATGGGAGGAGGCATGGCCAGTGCTGGAGCCCTCTCGGCCAACCCCATGGGGTCAATAAACTCTTCGTACAACCCTAGTGCGACCAGCATGGGCTCCGTCAATATGAACATGAACAGCGTGGGGGCACTGCCGTCGTATAACTACCCCCTCATGCAGAGTCAGCGGTGGTGGTGACCCAGGCTGGGTGGCGGTGATACAACCAGGCTGGTGGTGACCTGATCAGGGTAGTGGTGGCCCACGTCAATCTGGTGGTGACCCAACCAGACTGACCCAACCAGACTGACTGTCCATGAGTGATGGTGACCCAACGAGGCTAGTGGTGACTGTCCCGTTACTGGTGGCTCAGACCCGTTACTGGTGACCTACGCCAGCTAGTGGTGACCCAGGCCCATTAGTTATGACCCGGGCCCGCTAGTGTTGACCTAGACCCGTTAGTGGTGACCCAGACCAGACTAGTATTGACCATGGGCGGCTGGTAGTCATCTACTAGTAAACTTACCAGTGTTCACCTCGTCTGAACTTCCACTTGTCATATCTACCAGCCTCTCCTTCCACAATCAACTGGCTTCCAGGGAAACATGCAAACGGATCTTCCATCACTTCCTTCCCGACGTTCATCAAGCTTCTTCCAGCTCCAGACGGATGCTGGTGACACCCAACCCTTAGTCACCAATCGTTAAAACTGCTGCAGGAACGACATCTGTCTACCTTTACAAGAAACTTGAGTGTGTGACCCAATGTGTGGAATGTTACCCATAAAGATAATAAGCCAAAGGTTCATTGGCTTGTTTAAAGCATCAAGTTGAATGATTGTTAAAATGCCCCGATATTTTCAGTTTAACATGTTCCAGTATTGAAGAGATACGGAAAACATCTCATGGTGTCAAATGCCATCGATTTATTTCTCGGCTTTAAGCCTGTGATTCCTGGTGAGCTTACACACTTTTATGAAATAACTTGATCATTGTGCCCAGCTGTGAGTATATTTTATGAATCATTCCCACACCACTCAAATGACTATATTTGGTGTCAAGCACATGTATGTTATGTGGTTATTATGACATGTTAAGGTCTACAGCCCATTATGTGTCCCATGCAGCTGAAAAGAAAAGCTTCCCAAGATGCAAGTTCATATACTGTTCGTTTTCATGTTGCTATTAAAGGTGCTATTGTCTATATCCATCTCGTAATGAGAGACGAAGGTGGTAATGATAGTGTGAAACATGTCATGTAAATTGTTTTTGCTGTACATGGTCATAAACAGAAGAATGCTTGATAGATTGATCAGTAGATTAATAGCAAGAATAGCTGAGGGCAACAAAGTAACAAAAACGTGTCCGGCAAACGCAGCACGTTTCTTGAAATTAAAATGAGATGCTGAATGGAAAGAAACGCAGTTGAAGGCTCCCCCATCACTGATGTTATCATGTGCTCTCCCCCCTATTAGTTTGCTCCAACTGTGCAGAGAAATGAGACCCAAAAATACCGGTCTTTCCACTAACTTGTCAACGAGGTGTCCCAGAACACAATGACACTCCGTCTTCTCAATGTCACAGTTACCAGAGCACCTGTCACGGGCGATAATTGAAACGTCTCGAATCCTTTCGGGGGGCCAATTGCAAGCCCTGCCGCGTATATTATTCGCCTTTTGCGTAAGGGCAGAGTAATTTCATGCAAATCACCCGTCCTTAATTAGATGGGAATAGGATGGAGATGCGGTTTTGATGGGTCTGGCCATGTGTTGTTATTTTGCTAGCACAAAAGCAGTTGTAAAACTCCTGTGAAATTTCCTACTTTTGTATATGAAGTGAATAAAATATTGATTATTTTAAGTAGACAGGGTTGTGTCAGAATCTTTCTATACCAGCTGTCCAAGATTTTGTGGAATTACCAATTAATGGGTGAGCAGATACAGTTGGTGTCCTTGCATGTGTAGATTTATACACAGCTATAGATAGTTGAGCATTGACTTGAGTGTTACACACCGCTACAATTGTGTATCTAGCTCGAGTGTGTTTCTTTGATGCATTTGTAATTTTTTTATATAAGATAATGGGAACTTGCAATTGAACACTAATTACCTCAAGTATTTGGGCAGACAGGAATATTTTCATACAGCAGACGGCTCCATACGTTACAATGGTTTCTGATATAACACGCGGGGTAATGTCACCACAGATAATAAAAGGTGGTACAAAATGTGCAACTGCAGCATGTAACAAGTTACATAACAAAACGAGACAATATCAATGGTATTAAAGCCCTCACTGGCAAAATATTTGGTAAATATGCTAAAATTTATGTTGTCATTGAGCCGCCGTTAGTGTCAAATATGCATACCGGTAACTCGAATGTGTTACTAACACGTGCTCACTTTTTATGGCAATTGGCCTGCTTATTTAAATGGATTAGGGACGCAGAATACCGGTAAAAATCGTCTGGTATTTTTATTTTAAACATCCACCGGAGAGGGCCTTTGACCGTCCATCCATTGTGCTTTATTGGAAGATAAATGTGTCGGGTCATGTTACGTGACCAGTAATTGGCGTGGTAATGTCCTGTCACCAGGCCCAATCTGGGGGACAAGCCGCCGACGGGTTGCCTCGCCATTGTTTCAGCGATGGCCGGCGGCCAGCGTTTTTCCCGCGGTTATTTGTCGAGCAGGCGATAATAGCCGCCCCAAAAGGGAAACGCGCCTCAGCCCCGTTCGGTTTGATCGTTTGGCTCCCCCGAGGGCACGTTGTGTCATGGAGGGCAAATTGAAGGTTTGGTCTCTTGAGGGAGAGCGTCACTGCAGGTAAATATTGGGGTGGGGAAAGGTAGCTAGGAATCATCTCTCATTTTGACGAAATGAACTCAATAGCCTCAAGCCGTAGGGGGAAGGAAGAGTGGTGGCTATAAAAAGGGTGCTAGGCCATTGTTTTGGCTACAAAGAGCGCAGAAAGACAAAACAAACTGCCGACTCGTCAGTTTTAACCACAACACCTGCATATATCCAGAAGGCTTACATTTGACTTTTGTTTAAACCCTAACATTTGTTTTTGAACATTTTGCCGTTATAATAAAATGAAATATATGGTTATTTGGTGAAAATGACGAGGATCTTAGCATAAAGTAAAGTGATATTTTACTACATGTATTTAATTTATTATTTATAATTATTTCCTAAGTGATATCACGAGTGGGAATGACAAATAGTTTTATACAGTGTAGGTCTGCGCCTTCTTTTGTAGGCACTGTTGAAGTGAACTGAGCAGAGAGGTACTGATATACGTTTTGTAATGGCGGCTTTTCAGTAAAATTTATAATTTTGATGTCACAAACCCAGAAAGCCCAAGCTGCAGACTTTATGTCATAGACACAGCATCGTTAATGCGTTGTCTTTGAACATCTAAAATGAACAGCACATAATCTATTGGAAAAAAAACACACCAGATAAAATGTTTGACTATACGATTAAAGTATGGTTTAAAAACGAAAAGACTTTCATATCACGATCTGCAGCACTGGTCTCGAAAATGATTACATGTAAGTCTTATAATATAAGGCGACTTAAATTCCCAAATTGAGTAATATGGTTAGCTCAGACTTTGACTTAAGTCAAAAGATAAGAGTTAAGTAGTTTCGAGACCCCCGTCCCTGGGCGCGGTGTATGATCCAGTTCACCAACCCATCTCATCGGAAACGGCATTAGGATAGTCTTCAATCCTGGACACGCGTCCAGCGGTTTGTTTCCTGCAATATTTATGTCCAAGGGCAAGCTATTCTAGAAGATGAGAAACATTGTCACTGTGGCAATGGTTCCGATCAGGTTGTGACGTCCATGGCTGGTCTCATTCTGGAAAAAAAGGGAATTCCCCCATTGAATCCCATCGCACGTTCTTTGTATCAGACCGCATCAATTGCCGCTTCTTGTTTAGTCTGCCATCCAAGGGGGTTAGAGGCAAGCAAATACTGCCTAAAGTGCTGACTAATATTAGCTTTCAATATCCCTTGGCATCCGTAACCCTTGAGCGAGTCCGAACGGCCGTTTATTACCATTTCCATGGACCTACTCGACGCCGCTTCCGGTCGCCGGGGCCGGCAGATGTCGAGCTGCCAAGCTCACATACGAACGCGCGCCGAGATGCGCGCGCGCGGGTGGGATTGTGGGAAAGAACGGGACGACCGCTGAGTTGCCTGTTTCGTTTCCCCCTTCATTTCGTAACAGAATCGAATATTTCCTCATCAAAAGCCTTCAGGACTCCCGGTGTTCTCTGGGAACGGGTCAACAGCCCGTGTGCTTTGACTGCCAAAATCGGAGGCCGATTTCGAAATGATCCGACGGATTAAAGCCTCATCGTGAGCCAATGGAGTCCCCCACCTTCCCCCTCCCCTTCATATTGGTTATTGTGCCACCAAACCTGATCTGATTTGGAAAGGTTTATGCCCTGACAAGACTGCCGAATAAGGCTCAGGGAATGCCTCTAATGAATGGGGGGCTCGTGAGTGGCTTTTGTGAGTGGTCGGGGGGTCTTAATAAGGCCAATGTGGCGGCGACAATATATGGCCTGTAGCCAGGTAGGGGGCCTCTTATTGCTTGCAAACCGCTGGGAGGCAGACTGCCACAAGTGAAGACGTACGGGACCCTAGCAGATTAAAACAAAGTGGTTCTCCCTCCTAACCCGCCAGTTTTTTTCCCTCTTTGCATGGCTGTGTGACACAGATGATAACGTATCCTTCTAAACTCGCCAGGTGGCTTGGCAATCTTTGTACCCCCAAACACCTTTAATTAAGTTTATCACCATGTTGGCTTTCGCCTTCTGTGATACGCTTTGAATGCTGTTCTGTGTGTAGCGAGATTTGTGGAGATAGTACCAATATAGTAGGGCAGCTGTGGTGAGTTGGTGTCTACTGCATTAGATAGATCTATAGTTTTAATTATTAGCAGATACAATTCAGAATCCGAATAGATTTTACTAATCTGCATTAATGTGACCTTTACACCATGCAGTATCATTCAGATTTGGCCCATTTTTCTTAGGTACCTTAAACTATATTTGCATTGTTCTAGCTTATATACATCATGTATATCAAATACAAGGTCACATTTAGCACATATCACATTCAATTCTGCAGGCCAGATTCAGGTACAGGTCAGATTCAACTACAGGTCAGATTCAGCTACAAAATACATCTGACACATGCTAAAATCTAAGACACATGGTTATTATCGACAAAACTTTCCAGATCGTCATGTAACAGAACAAATAATTGCTTTCTTCGTGCTAGATTTTGTCTTGACTTTTTGCATCTTGGTGGCAACTATTGCAAGCAAAATTCATTGGAAATTGTTTCTTATGCCACGACTAATAAGACTCAGTCTGATTCATAGGCGGCTGGTCAACTGCGTGTTTAATTAAGGTACTGAGTGTCAACTCTGTCCACTGCACTTAGCAGGCAGGGGATGAAGTGGCATACTATAGTACAATGTATGCAGCTAACATGTACTAATCTTTATATCTTTACCTCAACTCCATTTCGGCACACGGCGTCTGCTCAATACGTATTTTTTACATAAATCAATATTCACACTTTATGCGTTGTAGTAAATTTCATACAGATTCAGTTATTACATAAAGCACAAATTCGGCCATAGTATTCTTGAAAATATTGAAGTCAGCAATGTTACTGGCTAAACATGTTACTTAAGTCAAAACTTAGACTTAATTATCTCGGAGAACTCTAGTCGTGATTCAGAAATTTGTTAGACACTTTACGTTACAGGCTTAAATCTTAGTGTAAGGTTACCTGGGGCCACTATTTCATTAGTGATCTTAAGAATAGAAGAAAAGACCCTGTTTTTTCCAAGGTGGTTAGTGAACTTAAATCCGTTTCTAAACGCATTTACATGTATACACTGTTCATATTCTCCACATATACTATTGCATTCCCTGCCCACTAAGATTGCCGGTTAGTGGATTACACTGAGTACATGCAGTACCTTTTAATGCATTGTCCTATAAGCACAGCTATACTACTCCCCATATTAGAAGTACCGGTAGCTGTACCTGCATTAGCAGCCAAACTGTTTTTGAATAACTGGTCTCGGCCAATCAAAACCAAGTCCGGACAGCGATCTGGACCCAATCATACGACTGGTTTGCGCTGTTGTCACTGTGATGGCGAAGTGGTTACATATTTAACCAATGGCCATCCAGTCTTTAGTACTCGCTTGCTTTCAATGAGTAAGCCCCGGGCACTCCTCAGGGCGTTTTACACAGTACGTTCTATAGACGATGCTGGGGTGCAGAGAGCAGCCTCCCCGTGGCACACCCTGGGTATCGGGTCTTGTCGGACATTTTGTTCAGACTTGGCCTGATAGCGAATGCTCTCATACAGTGCAGTTCTTAGACAGTTCAGTACTCAGACTGTAGAACCATAACACTTTTTTTCTAGTGGACTCTGTGATATCATCATCATCATCTGGTGGACTCACCTGTTTTGGCACTGCATGACCCTTTTGGTGTTGATGTGCCGTAAAACTTTGATATAATCAATCAATCAATCAATCAATCAATCAATCAATCAATCTATAGACGATGCTAAAGAGTGGTTATGCGTTTTGAGAAGTACTCCGGGGCCTTACCATATAAGGAAAGTGACGTAGTGGTAAGCGGGTATGGCGGCCAATGAAACCAGAGCCTTGCACATGCTCGCATATAACTCTGGTAATCCAGAATGCTGTAATGTTACACATAGGTCCTTAGATGCCTATAGATTAAAGTTATTTGAACCTGAACGGTTTGTTTTACAAACTGCAAGTAGAAGAATTCCCAGCAGACCAAAAATTTAACACGAAGTCTAGAAATGCATGAAGGCGCTGGGACAATGAAATTATTTCCTACCGCTACATGACGAGCTTAAAGCTGTCGGTCAATATAAACTAACTCGAATCCTGAGACGGTTTCGTGTTGTCCTGTTTTGATTTCTCGATTTCGGATGTCACATGCGAACCTCCGTAAAGTTCCATGGCGCCACGAGACTCCCCCGGGGTATTGCCGTCGCAGATATAGATCGATAGGAACCTCTTCTGACTAGTTACGACGGGAGAATAGAGGCATGTGTTATGTCAATGCAGAACCATCACTGCCATTCTCCGCCACGGTGTCCTGCGAGAGAGCACATTCACTGGGGACAAAAAGCCAGAGATGTGTCGCGTATTGGCAGTGACAATGTCACGCTAATCTGCGGGAGGGGACACACGCACGGCTGTCACAAGGCAGCCACTGTGACTTGGGAGAGACGCAGTGTTACAGGATTGCTGGCATTGGTGTCCAAATACATTGTCGCTATAATGGGATAGATTAAGAGAGATTATTTAAAAGTATTAATTTTGAATTTTATAACGGGGCAGTTACATGTTCTGTCACAGCAGAGTTACATACACTGACACAGGACAGTTACATACACTGTCTTAGGAGAGTTACAAACACTCACTGGATAGTTACATTGTCACTGGAGAGTTACATACACTGTCACTGGACAGTTACATACACTGTCACTGGACAGTTAAATACACTGTCACAGGACAGTTACATACACTGTCACAGGACAGTTACATACACTGTCACAGGACAGTTACATACACTGTCACTGGACAGTTACATACACTGTCACTGGACAGTTAAATACACTGTCACAGGATAGTTACATACACTGTCACAGCACAGTTAAATACACTGTCACTTGACAGATACATACAGTGTCACAGCACAGTTACACACACTGTCACAGGACAGTTACATACACTGTCACAGGACAGTTACATACACTCTGACTGGACAGTTACATGCACTGTCACAGAACAGTTACATACACTCTCACAGGACAGATACATTGTCACAGGACAGTTACATACACTGTCACAGGACAGTTACATACACTGTCACAGGACAGTTACATACACT
>JAAUYG010032447.1_pt1 | contig 17136 bp, 14 predicted proteins | sample 7278091 | NCBI WGS metagenome assembly JAAUYG01 (sample SAMN14350201, study PRJNA611818) | marine sediment metagenome | isolation source: surface marine sediment (0.6m) | place: French Polynesia: Moorea | collected 2018-08
ATGCCATCCGATCATAGCCCGCGCCTTCGTTTCAGCCGTATGGAATTGGCCGGTTCGATGGGGGATCTGGGCACGCTGCTGCCCATTGCCATCGGCATGATCCTGATCAACGGCCTGGACCCCACCGGCGTCCTGGTGGCCATCGGCGTCTTTTATATTCTCTCGGGTCTCTATTTCCGGTTGACCGTACCCGTCCAGCCCATGAAGGTCATCGGCGCCTACGCCCTGGCCACGACGCTGGCGCCCGCCCAGATAACAGCCGCCGGCCTGATCGTGGGCGCCGGCCTGCTGACCGTCGGTGCCACCAACGTCATCACGCCGATCAGCCGCCTGATTCCCAAATCCGTCATCCGCGGGGTCCAGCTATCCACAGGGGCGCTCCTGATGGCGCAGGGCGTCAAACTCATGCTGGGCACGGCCCAATTCCAGGTTCTCCAGCAGGCGGCCGAACCCTTTTTACGGCTGCAGCAAATCGGGCCGATCCCCATCGGGGTCGTTCTGGGACTGGCCGGCGGCGTCGCGGCCCTCCTGCTGCTCGAAAACCGTACCCTGCCGGCCGGGCTGGCCATCGTATTGGGGGGGATGGCGGTGGGCGCCCTGCTGGGCACGCATGAAGGACTTAACACGGTGCGGCCCGGTTGGCATATGCCGTCCCTGATACCTTTCGGCTGGCCCGGCAGCGCCGATTTCAGTTTTGCCCTCCTGGTCCTGGTGGCCCCCCAGCTGCCAATGACGGTGGGCAATGCCGTGGTGGCCAACGCCGATCTCTCACGCGAATACTTCGGGGAACAATCGCACCGGGTGACCTACCGGGGACTGACCGTCAGCATGGGACTGGCCAATCTTGCCAGCAGCGCCATCGGCGGCATGCCCCTGTGTCACGGGGCCGGCGGACTGGCCGCCCACTATCGCTTCGGCGCGCGTACGGCCGGCTCCAACCTCATGATCGGCACGCTTTTCATCGCGCTGGGCATCTTTCTGGGCCGCTCGGCCCTGGCCGTTCTTCACCTGCTGCCCCTGGCCGTGCTGGGCGTCCTGCTGGTATTTGCCGGTGCGCAGTTGGGTCTGACCGTCCTGGATCTCCAGACCCGCAAAGAGTTTTTCGTCTGCCTCCTGATCCTGGGGATCACTCTGGCCACGAACCTGGCCGCCGGTTTCCTGGTGGGTATCGTCGTGGCCTACGTCCTTAAATCGGAAAAACTGCGGGTGTGAGCACCGCCCGGAACAAGACCTGATGAAGAATACGCCCCGGATCACCTACCCCTGCCGCTGGTCGTTCACCCTGATCGGCACCGATGAAGCGGACATGCGCGCCGCTGCAGCCGCATGCCTGTCGCCGGCCACCTATCACCTGACCCCGTCCAGGAAAAGCCGCGGCGGCAAATACACCTCCCTGCACCTCGATGCCACGGTCGCAAGCGAAGCCGAGCGCAACCGCCTGTTCACCGCCCTCAAGGCCGCGCCCGCCATCAAGATGGTGCTTTAAACCCGGTGGTCGCAGATAACGCCCGGTATCGTCGCGGCGGTCACCCGCAAAGAATATCCATGCTGCGCCATTCACGCTGAGCAGCCCGATTGCCACACCCAGAGGCCGTCAAGATCGCTTGCGGCCCCTGCATTCAATCCGAATTTAAGCCCGTCTGAAATTTGTGGGCCGGCTGGCGCCAATGATGGGGCGATTCGCAATGGGCGGATCGATCACGAGGGTGCCGTCGATCATCCGGGGCTGTTTGGGCCTTGCGCGGCATCCACGCGCGATCAACGCGGATGCACGTCCGTCCGACCGCCCCTGTCAGCGTCCGATGTGGTAAAGGCAGGCTTTGCAGCTCGCGCCTTCTTGCCGGATATAGTCGGCCGTGAGCATTTCCTTCATTTTCCAGGCACCGGCGTCCGTGATCGCTTCAATCTTGGAATGATACTGGTCCTCCTTCCAGGCCTGCTCCCGCACGGTGAAGCAGATATGGCCGCCCGGCCGGGTAATTCGAACCAGTTCATCCAGCGCCTGCGGGCCGACATGACCACATGTGAATGTCCCCACGCTGATGACGGCGTCGTACCGGTTGTCAGCGATATTGAGCGCGTTGGTTAAATCGCCCTCGATCAGCGATCGATAAATCCCCTTCTCGGCGGCCTTGGCGAGCATTTCCGGAGAATAATCGAACCCGTCGATGTTGGTGTATCCAATTTGGTGAAGGATAGAGCCCACGAGCCCCGTCCCGCAACCGGCATCCAGGATACGCGCGTTGGCGTCATCCAGATATTTCAGGAGAAGATTAGCGGCTATTTGGGGGGCGACGTAGCCCATCTCGTCGATCAGGTCGTGATCATACTGCTCGGCCCAATCCCTGTAGGCCGCCATGAGTTCTTCTTTGCTGGATGCATTGAGCACCCTTTCGTGAATTGGTTTGCGAATTCCCATACATTCTCCCGGATAGATCGCGCGCGCGGCGTGGGCGATCAACATCGAGGAACCGCCAAACGCTTTGCGGTGCCATCGTGGCATCGCCCCGCGCGCTATTTTCTGGTTGGACATATTCACGGTAGCGGGCATAAACACGTGAAGCCGGACCTTTTTAATTTTGAATACGAAGCATGTTAGAAGGAAATGCAATGGCTTGTCAACCGGACAGGATTTAAAACGACCCACCCGTTGAAGACCCTTTTATGCCAATAAATACAATAATATTAATTTGTTTTGAAATCAGAACGGGGATTCGCACAATTGACGGTGAAATTCAAATCCATAAATCGGGTCGTGATATGAACATTCATTTGCTTAGACGTGTAATCAATCGGACTTGGCGGTGCTTGGTTGTCGAGATGAGCGCTAAGCCAGGAAAACTTCTCGTTGGCATCGACCGCCCTGATCGTATACGGGGGTCGCCGAGAGACTAGCGGATTCAAAATCACCCTGAAAGCGCGCTGAGGATATCGGTAGCCTTGGCAATAAGCGGCGATCGGGGTTGTGGTCGACGTTCGCGGCGAGGTGAGATGCGCGATTCATGCGTCATGGGTGGCAGCGATCACCGCATGCACCCAAAGTGTGCGTCAATACCACCAGCGTCTATCCCGCAGGCACTTCCCGGAAGTGTTTCCATCGGGGGACACAGACGATCGCAGCCCACGGCCAGGCACCAGTGCAATGAGGGATGCGGCTAAAGTACAAGGACCTGTTTGCCCATCATCGTGCCACGCTCCTGCTCGAGGTGCATGGATTGGATATTCTCAGCCGTAAGGCCATTCAAGGTCTTGTTTCGTGTGGAAACCAGGGTGCCCCTGTCGAGCAGTTCGGCGACCGTCGCCAGCAGTTTTCCCTGCGCCGCCATATCGTCGGTGGCGAACATCGAGCGGGTGTACATGAATTCCCAGGCAAGGGTGACGCTCTTGGGCTTGAAAATGGTGATGTCCAAGGAATCCACCGGGTCATCGATGAAAACGATATGGCCCTGGGGACGGATGCACGCGGCCATCGCCTGCCAATGCCGTTCCATCTGCGTCGTGCAAAAAATGGTGTCCACCGCATCGGCCCCGGCCGCCTTGAGCTCTTCGTAGAGATTGTTCCGGTGGTTCAGAACGATGTCCGCGCCTAAATTTTGGCACCACTCTTTGGTTTCCGCCCGCGATGCGGTGGCATAGACCTTCAATCCGGACCAACGCGCCAATTGAATGGCGACGGAGCCCACACCGCCGGCACCGCCGATGATCAGGACGTTTTTCCCCACGTTGCCATTGGCTTCCGGAATAAATCCCAGTCGCTCGAACAATCCTTCCCAGGCCGTTATGGACGTCAAAGGCATGGCCGCGGCATCTTCCGGGGACAGGTTTTCCGGCGCTGCCGCCGCGATCCGCTGGTCGATCAGATGAAATTCACTATTGCTCCCCGGACGGGTGATATCACCCGCATAAAAAACCCTGTCCCCGGGCTTGAATGCGCTCACGCCTTCGCCTGTGGTTTCGACAATGCCGCAGGCATCCCAACCGAGGACCACATCCGTCTGCGCACGTTGGCGTACCTTTGTATCCACAGGATTCATTCCGATGGCAACGACGCGAACGAGCAGATCCTGTGCCCCCGGCACAGGTGTCGGCTGTTGTATCATTTTAAATGCATCGGTATCCTGCGCTTTGCTGCCCGCCTTTGCCACGATCGCTTTCATGCTCATCTCCATTTCATGTCTGTCGGTTCCAAGGTTCCGCCGGATCGACCGCCGCCATTGCATTCATCATCAAAGCGGCGTCTGCCCCCTCCGCAGTCGCCAGGCAGGCTTGGGTGTGCTCACGGCGCAAGCAGGACTGCCCCAAGTCGCGACTTTCCCTGTTTTCGCAGCATACAGAAATTTCCGCATGGCCATCGTCCTGATTTCAGTCATACGGCAGGCAACCTTCTTCTCGACGCGTGGGGCGGAGCATTTTATCAGCCCGTTTATCACCCGATCGACGCGCTTTGGCTTCGCTTCGATGCGAGCAAGGATCGTCCGTGCTTCGGTCGTCGCGGGCGTCTCTTTCATGGTTGCCATGGCTGTGGGAATAATCATTGCGCCGTCCGGCGAGTGTTTGTCGGATAATATGGTAAGGCTGATAATAGATTGCGCAAATTAATAGTTGTCATGCGTTACATGACAATTTATCATGTATTTCATGATACCCATCGAACTCGATATCGACATGCTGCGTTGCTTCAGGGAAGTTGCCCGGACCGGAAACTTCACCCGCGCCGGAAAAAAGATCGGCCTCACCCAGTCCGGTGTGAGCGTCAAAATCCGTCGGCTGGAAGAGCGCCTGGGTCAGCGGGTTTTCGACCGCACGAGCAGGCGCCTGGCACTCACGCCTGAGGGTGATATTTTATATGACTATGCCGGGCGCATTCTTGCGGTTCATGATGAAGCCGTCGGCCGATTGACCCAACCGGAGGCGTCCGGAAGCTTACGAATCGGACTGACGGATTACTTCATACCGGAACTGCTTCCCATCCTCCTCGGCAAATTCAGACAACGGTATCCCCATATCCATCTTGAAGTACAGACGGATGTCGGCATGAACCTCATCCCGCGCTACGAAAATGGCGAGTTGGACCTGGTGGTGGCCGGGAAAGACGCCTATCAGGGAAGCTGCCGCGTCCTCGCGCAAGAACCGCTGATTTGGGTTGTTGGCAAGGATGCGGAAATCTCCCGGGAGGATGCCGTTCACCTTGCCTTACTGCCGTCACCCTGTTCGTTCAGGAAAATCGCAACGGAAAGCCTGGAAAAAGCAAAGCGGCCATGGGAGGTGGTGTTTACGGGCACTTCGATTGGAAGCATTCAAGCGGCTGTTCAGGCCGGAATAGGCCTGTCGATTTTACCCAAGGGCGCATTGAGGCCAGGGTTAAGCATAGCGCCCTCCCGCCTGGAATTGCCGGGATTGCCGATTTATGCGTTGGCGCTATTCACCGAAGTGCAGGAGGAAAACGAAGCCCGGGATGTATTTATCAGCTACTTGGAAGCGGAGCTCAACAACATCATATAGAAGACATCGTAAATTGTCTCCTGGCCCCATCTCTGTGTTGGACGCTCATTTTTTTAGTCATCGAATTACAGACGTATTCATCCGGTTGCGACCCATTCAAACAATCGAAACAGGCGGGAGGTCCGGCAGAAGCAAGGGAAATTCACGGCCGTCCATGCTTGGAACCAAAATCAAATCTTTTTTTAGGTTCTTGACTGGGACAGCGTGGCCAAACCATGTTCAATCCCAGTCATGGCGATTAAAAACAAATACTCGGAGTCGCCATTGGCGCCTTGGGAGGGGTAAATAAGTGGTGTTGTTCCGATGGGATACGGAGTGAAGTGCACGATGGACATCAACGACTGAAAACAGGGCGTTATTGCCAAATTTGCTTGGCCCGGTTGCCGTCCCACTAGGGGGTTAAATCAACCCCCTGGAAACCACGTAACGGACGATTTCGTTGTCCGTACGCATGTTCATCTTCTCGAAGACCCGGGACCGGTAGGTGGCGATGGTTTTATAGCTGGGGTTGAGACCTTTGGCGATTTGCCGCATGGTCTGGCCTTCGGCGACCATGAACATCACCTGGCGTTCCCGGTCCGAGAGCCTGTGGTGAAAGGGTTTGGAAGCGTACTGTATTAAGTCCGAAATTCAATAAAAAGAGAACAGCTTTTGATATTAGCCATAGTTAACGCTCGACGAGCCAGAAAGTCTCGCCCAGTGAGGGCCGGAGTCGGAACTGTACCGCCACCGCGGTCCACGCCGCGCCTTCCTCGAGCTGCGGCGCGCAACCTGGGTGGACGGCCTACAGATCCTGCTTGGACGGCCGGATGATGACCTCATTGATGTCCACGTCGGCAGGCTAAGCCGCGGCGGAGTGGATGGCCCGGGCCACCGCATCGGCATCGATGGCAATGTCGGTGAAAGGTTTTATGCCCTCCTTTACCTCGGGCACCGCGATATGATCGGTCAGCTCCGTCTTGATCGCGCCGGGGCTGATTTTGGTTACCCGGATGGAGCCATCAGACTCCATGCGAATGCCGTCACTGAAGGCTCACGCGGCGAACTTGGTCGCACAGTAGACCGCCGCACCCGGGAAGACCACGTGGCCGGCGACCGAGCTCACATTGACAAACTGGCCTCCGCCATGGGCACGCATGAGGGGCTGGGCCGCGGCCACGCCGTTGAGCACGCCCTTGATGTTGACGTCTACCATCCAGTTCCATTCTTCGAGACGGTTCATCTCAACCGGGGCGAGCGGCATGACGCCGGCGTTGTTGACCCGAACATTCAACTGGCCATAGCTATCCTTAGCAGTATTGACTGCGCGCGGCATGTCCTCGTAGGCTGTCACGTCAGCCTAAACGGCGATGGCCTGGTCCCCAGCGGTCTCGATCTCTTCGACAAGCTGGTCCAGCCGCGACTTACGGCGGGCAACGGCGACAATTTTCGCTCCGTCCTTAGCCAGCAGACGGGCGGTTGCTTCGCCAATCCCGATGCTGGCTCCGGTGATGACGACTACTTTTCCTTCGATACCTTGACTCATTTTAAATCTCCTTTGTGGCAGGTCTCATTCGTTTCGTGAGTGAGACCGCTTAGTGATGCATTTGTTAAGAATGCAAATATCCAGGGAGCTCCTTGATAAGCTGTCATTCTGGTTCTTCAATCTATTGCCCTACACGGAAAACCAGCCTGAGTTCATCCTGCCAACCGTTCCCATTAGATTGAAAATCACCATAAGCCATATTCTCTGTGACTGGTATATCAATCCTATTTCATTCTTGCCTATTTATACGAAATACGGACTCTCTGTATTTACATTAAAGACCCCCATGGTAGTGACGGATGGAAAAAGGAGCGAATGATGGTCAGATTTAACAGGTTTTTTAAAGGCGAAGACACATCTCCAAGACGGGTTTAAAGAAGATCTCGCGTGTATTATTGCACGATGGATCGGCAAAAAAGAACAATTGGATACCGAGATCCTAGGATTGATGTTCCACAGGTATAACAAACCGACAGAGCCTTTGAGCGCTATGTACGAGCTTAGCGTCTGCATGACCGTCCAAGGAAGCAAACGGGTACCACCCGTTCACGGTACTGTTTGCGGACCATCGGCGAATCGCAGGAATTATGCCGACTATGATCCAGATTGTTGCGGTTGAAATTGAAAAAGGAACAAATGTGGGAATAGCGGATACGCTTGGTGTAAGGCTTGTTACCTTCGGTGAATAGATCCAGAAATCTCGGCAACGTCGGATGATAACTAGTCAAATTCGCAATCACCGAATTCGAGACTGAACCGGTCAATGATCGGCTTGTAGGATTGGACCGTATTTTTTGGAATGGGCTATGTGTAAATCGATCCAGATAGTGGCCGTTTTGGTACTTTCATGGCGACCTCCCCTGGTTAAGGTTTGGCATGGGGGACACTTCAAAGATAACCATCTGATCTCCAATACCTATATGGAAATAGGAGCCTTTTACGAAGGGTTGTACCGCTGGCACGTAATCGCAGTTTATGACCGCAATATTACTCTATGGATAGTCTTACTCTATCTGTAATTAATCACTATTTGCTGACTCGGCACTTAATCAAAGGTTTTGGAAATTATATTTTTCTTGGGATATTTGTTAAATCCTCATAAACAGAAAAATTAATACTCAATTGCCAGTTGGATCGTCAGCTCTTTTTGATGATCAGCCGCTTCACCATCAGGCTCGTTTTCGAAATCTGTATAGCGGTATTCCAACGATATAGTTGTATAAGGCGTAAAGGCATAGTTGAATCCGGCCAACCAGCGATTGTTGACGACCTCCTCCTGGTGTTCCTCGTTGTCGTCATCAAAGTTTTCGTAGCGGCCAGCGATTTCAAAATCGTCCAGCAATTCCCATGAAATGCCAACGAACCATGCTTTTTCAAGGTTCTCCTCCTCGTTTTCTCCATATTCCCTTCTTAGGGCACCCATATACTCAAAATCCAAATTGAAATCCCAGCCAGATAGTGTAAGTGCCCCACCAAAGGACCTATTGCGCCTGCCGTCCCCAGGCTCGTCGTTATATGAGGCGCTCAAAAAGAGCCAATCGCCAAATGGTTCCAGTTGCAGACTAACAATGAAGGAGCCGTTTTCCTGCCGGTCCCGCCGCCCCTCGGCAAACTCGTGTGTTTCTTCGCTTCTGAGATTTTGGGCGATATCCTGACCACGGTAGATCGTAAACGCCAAGTCAACGCCCATTTCCTCAGGGGCAAAACCGACCGTCCCCCCCCACTGAACGATCTCATAGAGATCTTCTGTAATGGTGCCACTAATCAGTCGATCTTCGAATACACCAAAGGGTTGGGTACGCTTGCCACCAACAATATAAAAAGGGGCACCGGGATACCTCAGCCTTAGGGTAGCTTCGTCTAAGAATGTATCGGCATCGTCGCCATTTTTATGGATGTCTTCAACTCCGGCTACAAACCTGGCTTCGACCGCCTCGGAGGGATTGACATTAAGGTCGAACTCTGCTGTGTCGATAGAGAAATCGCTGTCGCTTCCGCTGTCCCTGTCGTCTGTTTCCGCAACGTCTGTATAAGCATAAGAAAGTTCAACCAAAAACGCCAGCGTCACGCATTCGTCAAGAAACTTCAGGCGCGGGCTGTCGTCTTCGGGATCAGGTTGATGTAGATATTCCCGGGCTATTTCTGATCCTCGATTCGGATCGCTACTATCCGCGATAACCGGCAGGGGGATTATCAGGCAAATCAGCAGGGGAGCCCCCATTGCAGAGTATTTACGAATCATAACCGAACTCTCAGGCTGTTTTCCCTCTCGCCTTCGATGGAAGGAAGATGTCAAAAAAAATTTTACGATGAAAGGCCTCAGGATACAAGGCTGTGGGAATTTCCTCTTGTATCAAGATAAACTCAAACGAAGTCTCTTAAATTCCAATTATATTTATAGGTTAACTTTGTCTTCCGATAAGGTGCGATGGTTTTGGATCAAGAACATTACCAACTTGTAATGTTACGATAATCTTGAGTTAAGGTTGCCTTGATACGTATAGGACTCAGTAGTTTGGTACCATCTTCATGTTTATAACTGGTGTTTTAGGTATGATGGGTGTAGGAAGGCTAATTAGCAGAAATAATATTACTTTATTAATATTTTGCTGACAGCCTTCGTTCCTACTTGTGTCAATGGCAGTTTCCAGAGCGTGATAGGCAATGTTGTGCATACAATTGGGACTGGCGTACCATTTTTTGATCATATCTGCATGGCCGCCACCCAAAAGGGCTGATGGTACCGTCACCTTTTGTTGCGATGACAGGACGGCGATATAGATAATTCAACCATCGAATACGTAAAATAGTGTTACGCTTTTTGAGGTATTGAAAGGCCGATATTTGGCCGCGCGGGTCGACCATGCTGGCACCGCGCCGGAACTTAAAGGAGTGATTATTATGTACTGAAACCGGCTGGGCAAAGGCTTGAGAAATGCGCCTGCTCTTAATTGAAGACGATCAAAAAATAGCACTGTTTGTGAAAAAAGGTTTGAAGGAAGCGGGTTTTGCAGTCGACCATGCGGATAATGGTGAGGATGGGCTCCACCTGGCTTTGACCGAACCGTATGACATCGCCGTTGTCGACCTGATGCTGCCAAAGGTGGATGGTCTTAGCATTATACGGCAAATGCGCGACCAGGGTAACCATACGCCAGTGCTCATATTGAGCGCTAAGCACAAGGTCAATGAGCGTGTCGAGGGATTGCAGGGCGGCGGGGATGATTACCTGACCAAACCATTTGCCTTTTCAGAACTTATTGCGCGGGTCCACGCGCTGTTGCGAAGAGCATCCTTGACGACGCATCCTTCAGAGCTACAGTTTGCCGATTTAAAAATGGATTTAGCGGCCCGCCGGGTGACGCGCTCCGGGGTTAAGATCAACCTTCAGCCGCTTGAATTTTCCTTGCTTGAATATTTTATGCGCAATGCGGAACGGGTCGTTTCCAAAACCATGATCATGGAGCATGTATGGGATTACAACTTTAATCCCCAAACCAATGTGGTCGAGGCACGCGTATGCCACTTGCGTGATAAAATTGACAAGGGCTTTAGATCGAAATTGATCCATACCGTCCGCGGGGTGGGCTATGTTCTTAAAGAAGATCAGGACGCTTAATCGTTCGTTAGTATTCCAATTGACGACCGTTTTTGCGCTGACTTTTGCACTTATTGCGGCAGCCGGGTTTACCGTTATCTATTATCAGCTTCATACCATGGCCATGGCGGACTTGGATGATGAGTTCTTCGATGAGGTTGAAATATTCAAAACGTATGCTACAGAAAAAGGGCTCGATGCCTTCCTTGCGGAATTTTCCCGCGAAATTGATTCAGAAGATCCGGAGGAAGAGTTCTATCGCATTTTGGAAAAAGATGGCGGCACATTCATTTCCACAGATATGTCGGCTTGGAAAACCGACGAACTTGGAGAGGCCATCCGGCTGCTACGTGAAAGCGGACGGGATTATATCCTTCAGACCATAGATCTTCCCGATCAGGATTACAGCGCTCGTGTGATGACAACCTTTTTGGGCGAGGGGCGAATCCTTCAGTTCGGCGAAACCTTGGAGGAAGTGGCTGACCACCTCGAAGCCTTTCTGAATTTATTCGTACTCTTGATTATCGTTTTGACTGTAGTGACGGCTTTTTTTGGATGGTGGCTTTCCAAGTGGTCTCTGGCCGATATGGCAGCTGTCACTGGAACGGCTGAAAAAATTGCCAGCGGTGACTACGAACACAGAGTCACTGTCAAGGGCAGCGTATCTGAGATTGAACTGCTAGCGGATTCATTTAATACAATGCTGGACCGCATTTTGGGTTTGATGGCGTCCATGCGGGATATAAATGACAGCATCGCTCACGATCTCAGAAGTCCACTGGCCCGCATTCGTGGGGTCGCAGAGATGGCGTTGATTGACGACAAACCACTGGCCGATTTCAAGGAAATGGCCGCCAACACCATTGAGGAGTGTGACGAGCTGATCAGCCTGATCAACACCATGCTTGACATCACCGAGACCGAAGCGGGTGTGGCCCATATAAAAAGCGAGAGGTTTGATGTTATCAAGGTGGTGAAAGAGGCCTGCGAACTCTTTCGCCCGCTGGCTGACGAAAAAGAGATCACACTAGTCAGTACTATGCCCGCATCCCAACATATAAATGGTGACCGCAAACGCATGCAGCGTGTCATTACAAATTTACTTGAAAACGCTATCAAATATACGAATAAGGGCGGCACTGTAAGTGTGTCGGCGGTGCCCCAGGGGGAAGGGATCGATATTACTTTCGAAGACAGTGGAATCGGAATCTCGGAAAAAGATCTGCCCCATATCTATGATCGTTTTTTCCGTGGTGATCGAAGTCGTCCTCGGGGCGGTTTTGGGCTTGGTTTGAGTCTCGCCAAGGCCTACACGGAATCTATGAATGGGAGCATCGGCGTCAGCAGCTCGTTGAACAAAGGAAGCATTTTTAAATTATCATTCAAGTAGAAAACATCACCGCAACAAAAAGCCTGTCAACTATCGCAATTTTGCTGCCCCAGACACCTCTGCATTTTCTCCACTACTATCCTTATCCACGAAATAGAAGAATTAGTAATATTCTGTAGCCCACTGCAGTCAGTATGCGCCCACTTCCAGGGCAAAATGCAATCAAGTGGATTATTATCGGATAGTAATCTTCGCATAACCTTCAAGTAATGTTGGCATGCTATTGTGCCTATTAAAAGAAGTCATTTTCTATTGCGAAGGTTGATACGGTGACACTTTGCGATGGAATTATGGATAAGTAGGATTGGATAGGCGTGATCGTCGTTGTTCCTTCTTTCGTTCCGCTAATATTCAATGGGTAACCATCGTTTAATTGAGTGTGCCATTTTTTGGCATATTCGCAAACCATCATCAAAAGGAGGCAATCATGTTCACAAGAAAAAAAGCATTTAAATTGTTGGCCATTATACTTATTCTGGCAGTGTCGCAAATTATGGGGACTGCCGGTCCGCAGGTTTTGGCGGATGAGATTGAGTTCGACGAGGCAGACGTTTACGCTGAGCTCAACAACACAGATGGTGACCTTGGCTTTCACGGTCTGATCGACGGAGAAGGCTGGAAGAGGCTAATGATCGAAGACCCCAAAGGCAAGAAGATACTTAATGTCAGAGCTAAAAAGATATTACGTCAGCAGGGCCTAACTGAGCTTTTCTTTGAAAGTGCCGAGCCCACCTTTGACGAATTATCGCCTGAAGAGTTTTTCAATCGCTTTCCGGCCGGAGTCTATGAAATCGTGGGAGTGACACTTGATGGAGAAGAATTGGAGAGTGAGGATCTTTTCAGACACGTGATGCCGGCTGCGCCAGACGGAATTACCGTCAATGGTGTTCCGATTAACCTCGAGGTAGTCGACTGTGAAGTCGGTCCCATACCGGAAGTGGTGTTGGAAGAAGACGAGGATGTCGTCATCGTTTGGGAACCAGTAACCACCAATCATCCTGATATCGGTGAGGCAGGTGACATCGAAGTTGCTCACTACCAGGTTGTCATAGAGTTTGAAACGCCAGATGAATTCGAATCCACGTCTAGCACCTTTCTTCCGGCCGACGTTAGCGCGTCGACGATACCTTATAGTACCATCGAGTTAGGACTCGACGGTGGTGAAGGCGAGTTCAAATTTGAGATTCTGGTGAAAGAGGATGAGGGTGGAAATCAGACAGCAACTGAAAGTTGCTTTGAGGTCGTTACTCCTTGATAGCGATAGTAGCTAAGGTAACGTTCAAAGTGCCTGTAATCTCTTGGATCCACTCGCCTCTTGCACCAAGAAATTGCCGAGGCGAGTGGAGCTGATTTTAGAGCCTAAGTCTGGCTGCCAACATTACCTATATTTCCAACTAATCTGGAAAACCACCAGATTACATATAGCTGCTTTTAAAATGTACCCAAGGCTGCCTGCCAAAAGTCTAGATAGCCCAAACCTATCTTCAAATTAACCAATATTGTATTAGCTGCCATGGTCCAGCACTAAACCGAATGGTCAATGTTTAATTTAGCTGCCTTTTATCTTTGATCGACCGGCGACCGTTTGGATAGCCAGGGCATATTCAGATAAACCGCATGATGTTGGGGCGGAGGGAGGTAATGTTCGAGAATGACAAGACAAGAGACCAGGGTTAGAAACGCTGATCGGTCCCGTGCGATGCTGTGTAAAATATGGGCAGTCTCTTGTCGAATTGTATCAGGCCACCTTTTGAAATCCTGGAGATGAAAAAGGATAAACAGGGCGAGATGTACCGTTAAGCTGGCAGTATAAGCCAATTGGGAAATCATAAAATATCTGTGATGCTCCGGTGCGTTGTTGTCAGGTAGCTCGATCATTGAGCGCAGGGCCCATTGGTAAACCCAAAGTCAGGATGCCTCTGGGACGCGGTTATGGGCATGGTCAAAGGTGGAGCGGATAACCTGATCGGCCGCAAGTGGTATAGGTTTCGTCCATCGTAGAGCCTAAGTCATTATGGTCAAGCTTCCCTACGATGGACGATAATAGGCTTATTAAACGGCATGCCGGTTGTTCGGATTCGCCATTAATCAGTCGTTCTATTCTGATGCGGTTTTACTTTTTATTCTTTCTTCCGTTAGACAGTACACCCCTTTACCCGCCATGGCCGGTTTAAAGCATAAATTATCCGACAGGCATGTTGCAGGGGCCATATCACCGGATTTCCAACGACTGACAAGGTGGGGCTCCCGAATCAGGGGACGGCTTAGGGATATGTAGTCAGCAGTACCTTCCTCGACCAAGCTTTCGGCGGTCTCAAAAGTGCGGATACCGCCAACCAATATCAGGGGAACATTTATTTTCTGTTTACATTGCTTGGCAACTTCGCGATAAAAAACCTCTTTTTCAGGTGAATCGAATTTGCCGGCACGCACGGGCGATAATTTTCCTGAATAGGCCAGGTCGCCGCCGCTCATTTCAATGGCATCGATACCGGCATTTTCAAGCAATATGGCCGTTTCAATCATTTCTGGAGGGCTGAATCCGCCTTCCACAAAATCGCTGGCGTTCATTTTGACCAGCACGGGATAAGCTTCACCGACCACCTTGCGGATGGCTTTCAGAATGTCTAAGACGATTCGCGCCCGATTTTCGACTGTGCCTCCGTACGCATCTGTTCTTTTATTATAGAAGGGCGAAAGGAACTCACTGAGTAAATAACCATGGGCCGCATGAATTTGAACACCGTCAAACCCTGCGCGTTTGGCTCGTTCGGCACCTTCGGCGAAGGCTTTAATAACGTTGGCAATTTCCTCTTTGTTAAGTTCGCGGCACAGAGGTCCTTCTTCAGTTTCCTTGACCGAAGGCCCAAGCGCTTCGTGTCCCGTAAGCTTGGTTGCGGCGTGAGCACCGGCATGGGCAAGCTGCATAACGATCTTGCTTTCAAATGCATGCACCCCACTGGTCATTTGCGATAAACCGTCAAGGAGTTTGTCGTCATGGACGCCCATTTGCCAGGGACCGGCCTGACCTTCCGGGCTGACAAAAGCGTGTCCTGTTATAATCATTCCGACATCACCTTTTGCCAGTTCGAGCATTGTTTCAATCAATTTCGAGGTGCATGAACCATCGTCAGCGGCCATTCCTTCCCATGTGGCCGAGCGGACAAAGCGGTTCGGTAATGACATGGATTTAATCGTGGTGTTTTCAAAAAGTTGCGACATGACTTGTCCTCCCGAAAAAAATGTTGGTATCGTCAATCGTTAGCGTCATCATTTATTCCTTTTGTCATTGAACCAATTTGGTGTGGTCGTGAATCAAACCGCGAGAGCCGCAACGGTATTTGCGTATGGCGAAGGGCCCTCAGCCGCTATGACCCTCCTGGTTCATTTTTATCCAATCCAGGTTCACCGGTGCTTTGTCGATAAAAATGCCTGATGGGCCTTTTCTTAGCATAATGTTTTTCAACCAGTTCGGGTTATCCTCTTGCGGGTAATCACGGCGACAATGCGATCCCCGGCTTTCCGTACGTTCGAGGGCGGCGCGGCAGACCATTTTGGCCACGGATCGCATGTTTTGATATTCAAGCCACTGGATAAGATCGCCCGGATCCGAAACCATGGCCTGCGGACATGGCTGGTCTAGCTGATCCAGCGCCTCCTGAAGGTTCCTTTTTTGCCGGATCACACCCACCTTGTGCCACATTAACTGCTTGAGCTCGTGAACCAATTGCTTAACGCGATTACCGGTATGGGCGTAAGCACGTTCAAGCCGGAGGCGTTCATTTTCAACCGCGCTTCCGATTTTTAATCGCGCCCCGGTGCCTTTGGCCTGCTGGGCCACCTTTTCACCGACCCACGCCCCCATGCTAAATATTTCAGCCAATGCATTGCCCCCCAATCGATTGGCCCCATGGACGCCAGCCGCTGCCTCGCCCACGGCGAACAAACCCTTTAGTGATGTCTCACCGCGTCGATCGGTGACGATCCCGCCCATACAAAAATGGGCTGTGGGAGCCACCCTGAAAATTCTTTGCCCCTTCCACCACCGCGATGGCAGCAAGGGTGCCAGTTGCATGGCTTTCTGTTCGGGCAGGGCTTCCATGTCCAAAAAAACTCCTTGGCTCGGTGACTCGGACGGGTCGACATCCCCATAGATCACCTGAGCCAAACGATCCCTTGTCACTTTAGTGGCGTCGGCAATACCTTTTTCGATCAACAGGTCTTTGCCTTGATCATCTCGCAATACCACACCAGGTTGCGCCAGGATCCTTTCGTAGAGCAACAGCCGGCTGCCGCGACGACCTGTTGCGGTGGGATAAAACTGGACAAATTCCATATCTTTCAATGGTACGCCCAAGTCATAGGCCAAGGCCTGGCCGTCACCGGTGATACCCGGTACATTGTTGGTATTCAGATAGATCTGCGCATATCCACCCGTGGCCAACACAACCACTTTGGCATGAATCGTATAGAGACGGCCGTCGGAAGTGATGCCCGCTGCGCCGCCGATACGATTGTCAACGGCGAATAGACGGGTCACATAGACGTGTTCCGCGAAGCGAACACCAGCTTGCCTAGCACGACGCTTGAGGGGAATGACGAGATCGCTTCCACGCCAGTTTTCACCATAGACGTGGCGTGCATAGTGATGGCCCGGGGTGTGAATCACCCGGGGCTTATTCGCCTGCAGGCCGAAATGCGCGCCGCAATCCTGCAGAAACTTGACCTCGGCATGCGATCGTTCGGTGATTTTGGCTACCATCGCCTGATCGTTCAGAAATCGCCCCCCTTTGACCGTGTCGGCCATGTGGGTGCGTGCATTATCATCCGGCGGTCCCCACCCGGCTGAAGCGATCACGGCCTTGGAGATATAGGTGTTGGAAGTGGACCCCACTTTCTTCTTGGAGACAAGAAGGACATCGGCATGGCCTAATTTGGCCGCAATGGCCGTTCTTAGGCCTGCGCCCCCACCACCGATGACCAACACATCGCAATGCAGTTTCTCCTCGCTCCAAACCGGCATGGTAGTTTCCTTCCCCTATACAGGGGCCAACGTCCCATAGGGACATAGGATTTGGAATAATCCACAAATTAGGGTGGATTAGATGAAGCGTTTGATAA
>JAAUYG010146640.1_pt1 | contig 17135 bp, 11 predicted proteins | sample 7278091 | NCBI WGS metagenome assembly JAAUYG01 (sample SAMN14350201, study PRJNA611818) | marine sediment metagenome | isolation source: surface marine sediment (0.6m) | place: French Polynesia: Moorea | collected 2018-08
CTTGGCCGGCGACCCTAGACTGCTGACTGCCTCGCAGGGCGAGTCTAAACACCTGTATTAGATTATACACCGACTATTAACAGGGAAGGGAGGCTGAAATACCACAATATTAATCAAATTAACACACTGTTAGCATTAAATCCAAACACTCTAAACATTCTGAGTCACAGAACGTCTACTAGGAAAGCCTATGAGTTCAATCTCCGCTCCCTCCTCCAGTATTATGGAAATAAATTCGTATTTGTCTGCCAAGATATCGAAGCAGGCAACATTTGCCTTCTGCCATTGATGCTAGTAAGTTTTCATTGTCTTCGGACGGTGTCCTCTCTATTTTTTCTTGCTTCTGGTAAAATCATTGTTATGTTGTGTCTCTATTGGCGGTAAAACAAAACTATTCTTCGTTCCAAGACGCTGCAGTGACATGCTGCTGGACGTCGCATCAGCGCGCGAAATGTCCCCTTGACGACGGGGTGTTGAGGCTAGAGCACCGTGTCTATTAATCGTATGTGGCACTGATTCGTTCGCTAAGTGCCGTACGCTTTTTTGTGTCAGACTCATCTCCAGCAGAGAGCGTCTGGCTGAATCCTTTCTCCGCCTAGCAGCGCTGCTTGCAGGATAGAGTGGTGTCCCTCTGTCGTCGCTGCTGACATGGTTTCCTTGTGGCTCCAATATGCCGGTATTTCTCGGCCCCAAACGTGGAGTGTTAGCGGCCGTGCTAGGGCGGTATTCCAGCTGGGACGGGTAAATCGGTGTGTTCTCTGTCTCTTGTTCATGCCTCAGACCACCAGAAGATCTTTTCCCTTTATCGGGACGACCTGGGTTGTTTTTCGATATTTGCGTTTGTTGAGCATTACTTGTTTCAGGATATAGATGGGTGTTGTTTTCCATATCGCTATCAACCATGCTGTGTGCGCTCGAACCATGCGTTCCCTGGCTGCGTGGAAGGCTGAGATCATGTTGCTTTGGCCTGACTGAAGCTTCCAAGATAGTGGGTCCCGTTTCTATAGTATCCCTCGTACCCTTGCGCTCCGTGGTGTTGTTCGTTGTAGGTTGTATACTGCGACTATTAGAGGTTTGTCCAGGTCTGTTGTTCGTTCGCTTGGGCTTGCGACCGACTTCAGTACGGTCACGGCTTCTGTGATCCAACATTTCTTCATCATGTTTAGCATTATCACTTGCATTTTGATCAGTAAACTCGTTTGACATCCACGTATTACGCATGAATGGTGGGCCTAGTGGTCCTTTCTTCAAGCTGTCGCCATTCATTGGATGGGTTATGTTATTTGTTGAAAATATGCCTTTGGTCGAATGAATCGCGTTAATTTCCGAGGAGCCATTAATGGTTGGACGAGTCACGCTAGTTTTTTGGGTGACGCTATTTCTCTGACGACTCGCAGTGTTTTCTGAAATTATGGCATCAGTAGAACGGGTTGCATTGTTGTTCGAACTTTTATCAGAGAAAGCTCTTGCGTTTTGTCCGGGTTGCTGCATATTCGTGTCAAAGCTCTTGTAAGGTGGCGCAGTCTGAAACCACTTAAAGGTGTTACCACTCTTGACCTCATCGCTAGGCCTTGGTATATTTGACTCCTCTTGCAAGATGCTTTGACCACGTTGACCTCGCGCAAAATCAGGGGTGTCCTCATTGTCAGAGAGTGTTTGTTTCCGCATGTCAGGGGTATCCTCAAGGTGAGAGGGTCTTTTTTTCAACATATCGGGAGTATCCTCACGGTCAGAGGGTATTTCTTGGTGAGAGAGTGTTTTCCTCAGACTAGCTGGAGTGCCTTCTTCAGCCGAATGTGGTGTGTTTGAAGGCTTTGAGGAAGAATTCGCCGGGGCTCTGCCGTGCTCTGTCTTTCGTTGTCTTTCTGAATTCCGTCGCTCTGCTACCAGATAACATTAAAAAGATAAAACTGGATTTACCCTTGGCACAGAAACAACAATAACAGCAACAGCAGCAGAGTCACATAGCATCAAGTCTCCATCAATATAAAGTTCAATATCTTCATATTACTGTATTAAAGTAAAAATCGAACTTTTACTAAGTATGTAGAATAGGCCACTATCGGTCTCATATTAGAATATTTATTTCAATGAAACGTACACTAATAGATCCAACACAAAATATAGTTTGCTTCAATCATATAATTGAACAGCTTTTAAAAATTAAAATTATTTCATGGGCTTGTTCATAATTAGCATTTAATTTTACGTATTATTTTAACCAACCATTGATTCACAAACAGTCATGAACACTTTGGGTCCTAAATATTTGGTACAGAACATTTTATGGATACCCTATAATAACACCTTGAAAATAAAATATTGCCATAAACTGATCTGAGAAACAGGTTTGTCTTCCCTTACCGGACAAGAGACCATTTCGTTTCGCACCACGTCTTGTACTGGCACCTTCTGTTTGGTTCTCGTTAAGGTTGTTGGAATGTCCACCTTGATGGCCAGCAGTTCCCTCAGCGCCTGCAGCGTGTGTCGACCACTGATCCCCAGGGCTCGGCTGTCGGGTAACCTGGGATGCAAGTTTTGGTCCTTTCGTCTTTGCACTAAGCCTGGCTGATTTCCGGTTGATGGGAGAGTTACTAGGTTTAGCCTTATTCGTTGCAAAAGCCGGAGCTTGGTCCGTCGTTTTTTTTCGCTTGATCCCAAGATCTGTCTTAGATCGATTTGCTGCTGTCGGTCTTCTAGACATTGCGCCAAATCTAACTGACTTTGCAGAGGTACTACGTATGTTCTTCCCAATCGACGATCTCCTTGTGTTTGGGCGAGAAATGGCATTTAGACGTATGAATGTTATTTCCCTGCGATCTTCTTCATTCAAATCCATCCCTTCCAGTCTGTCGTCAAGGTCGACTGGGTATAGCGTATCAACCTCATTTAGTAGTCGGAGGCATTTTTGGTGTTGGATTATTTTCTTGTCATATTGGGCTCTGAGATCTGCTAGATCTGCTCTGAGAACTGAAAGTTTTTGTTTCCTGCGTCTAGATTTTTGGTTTTTCTTGATCTCTTGTACCTTTTCCTGTATATTTTCCTGATATTTTTCTGCTACAGTAAAGAGTTTAAGGCATGCCGATTCCATATTTTGTTTCAGTTGATCCAGTTTCTTTCGTTCCACTTCCATTACATTAAAGCCGTGGTCTTCTGTGTGTTCATTGGAGTTGGAGCCTATCATAATCAGATACGCAAAGCGATGAGTCCATGTCATACTACTGTGAGGCGTACTCATGCCCAATTGAGATTTACAGAAATTTCAACGTGCAAAGTTTCCAAAGTAATTTTAATTGTTTCGTGTTTATTTCTCTATCTAGTAAAAGACCAATGCAATTTAATGTACAGTTTGATCCATCTGACTATTATTTATCAATGATATCAAAGAAAGGGCGATGAGACTACGAGTTCGTGCCGGATAGCTTGCCTAGTCATCATTCTCATGTAACGTTGTACTAAAGCATATTGTGTAATCAAAGGGGCGTTGTTAAGAATATATGGCTCCTAGTGACTAGAAAACCCACCAAGCGTTATAGTGTGGAAAAAGTGCTTTATCGTGAGATAATATAATGTGTAAATGAAATGTACCTATGCTTATGGGAAAAACGTTGCCTTGCAGTAACTTACGTGTCTACTTGGGAGACCATTTTGGACAGCCTGTTATTATACTCTTGGCTTTTGACACGACGGCCACAACTGCAGCTTCACATATTACCAAGTAATATAAACTTTTCTGAAAGTACCGGAAGTAACTCGAATGTACATTTATTGATTTTTTGGGACAGAATTTTAAATATTCTCTTTTTAATTCAAGCAGGGAAAAAGACGAAAAAGATGTCCACACAACCTACTCGGTGAATTATACAACCGTGTAGCCTTTCAGAGCGCTTTTAGGAATACTGCATTACTAGGGTGTTGGTCAATTACTTCAGGCAACCTACGTGCTTGTGGGCGCCGTAAAATACAGGGGAGCGATTGCGTATCGCGTTTGTCAACCGGCTATTGAAGACTGAGGTTCGCTATGGCATCAAGAGAAATACGTCGAGATACCCTTAATGCAGGAGAGGATAAACTACGCGTAGGTTATTTTAAACTACGTGTAGGTTATTTTGCATGGCTCAACCAATCAGATCATAGCTTTAAACTACGCATAGTTTAAGAAATAAGCTACGTGTAGCTAAATAGAGGTTTTGACCCATATCTGCCGTCATACTGGACTGTATTGACGCCGGGATTCAGTGGAGACTGTACTATATGGAAACTGGAGGCGTGGTGAGACATTGATTATCAGTGGTTATGAGAACTGAAGCATGAGTTCGACTAAGGTCGCAATAAAATTGAGAAGAGGCAAAGTTCTAAGTAGCTAAATCAGGGAACGCCTGTTATTAGTGAAGTAACGTGACACTGTCTGAGAACTGGGTTTCATGCAGGGATCGTGAAGAGATGCCCTTACAACCGTCGAGTTGTGTGATTTTGAAGCCAGTTCCGTGTGGTTTCCTAGGTCAGGGAAACTCAGTAGCCATCTTAATGATCGTGAAGATGCCTTAATTCCAGTAAGCGAATCATTGTGGAAGTGGTTTGGAAGCGACTGTGAATCGTCGAGTCTGTCAGTGAGTCACTGTCTGTGACAATGATTCTACGCGTGAAGTGGTCGCGTGAGAAAACCTGTAACCAGAGGGAGGTCTGCCTTGTAGGAAAGCGCGTTCGTGCGCACGGTTTGTGCCTATAGTTTCAAGCCGAGTCGAAGCCAGCCTGATGTAATACTCTCCGCGTGCACACTGTGTGTGCAGGTTTAAGAAGGTCGCGAAGTTACAAGAACTAGCTCTTAATCAAGGACACATATCTGTCGCGTTATCTAACAGAAGAGCCAAGAACTAAACAGGATTCCCCAAATCTCAGGATTATTCACTAGTGTTCATATTGTGATATCACACTTCTTTGAATTGTGTATACCTAGACAACGAGTGAGTATTAAAACTGTGTTTTTGTATTGCTTGTTATTCTTCTTCTAAACTTTTTTTTATTGCATTGTTTGTTGTACTGAACTTCGAACGTCAAATTGTGTAAATATTGTAATTTCCACTCTGAATTTTATTTTAATAATAATTTGTAACCATCCTTTGCTCCTTTGTTATTGGTTCATGAACTCTATTCAAAAGAAGCCAGTGGTGTCTTAATATCTACCCGTAACACTATAAACTTGATGGATCATGGTCAAGGTCATGAAGGAAACATCTTGGTCGTGGCCGGCGTCATCCAGATATAAATGTTAGCTAATGTTGACAGGGGAACATAAAATGGAGCTTGATGAAAGTTTTGATGAACTCAAGATCAGGGCCAACTTTTCTTTCTTTCTTTCTTTCTTTCTTTCTTTCTTTCTTTCTTTCTTATTTATTTACTTATTTATTATTGTTTGTTGCAGATGTTTAAATTTGTTTCTTTTTTTTTTTTTTTTGCTGTTCTTATTCTTTTTTTTCCAGACACCGCTCCGTTAAAGCGATATATCAAGACAGGTTATTCGAAGAGTGATCAAACTCTCTTTGGCAGTCTTGTACAGTTGTAGATCTCCATAAAGGCTCATCATCGAATATTTTGAGTGATGATCTATATTCATTAACTTAATTAATAGGCTAAATATAACTAAAGGTCAAATTGCTCTATCTGGGGAAGCGCTCTCCGTAGAGTGAAAATAAGCTCAATTTTGATCCCTCTGAGGTTGAGTGAGTGAGTGATTTCAAAGTTTAATGGCACATCAACACCAAAAGGGTCATACAGTGCCAAAACAGGTCTAAACTGTCAAGTCACATCTTGAAAAAGTCCAGCAATGTCCGCGGCCAGCTAAAGTAGCTGGCTAACTTTTAGCTAAAAGGTCATTCCCCTATCCGCCACCTGGGTCGCGCCGGGGTTGCTCTGCGGGCTGAGCACCTGGGATGATGGCCCAGGCTCAATAACTTGAGACCCCGTGGGAGCACAAATTTCAAAACGCTACCCCTCCTATAAATCCTCTCCTATTTTTTTTTATGTCAATGGTGCTTGCAAAAGTACTGTTCTAGATCTTTTGAAATATTGGAAATTTAAAAATTAACGATTTTTTTCCTGTTTTCCTTAACGCCATGTGGGAACGAGAACTGTAAACTGACACTCTTCCTTGAAATCGCTTTTGTAATTCGAAGCTTCTCCTGAACGTTCATTTCAATGGCCCTCACTGAAGTGCGGTTTTGGATCTTTTTTTTAATTTTAAAGTTTCCTATTGTCAAAGTTTTCAGAAAATTTTTAATTCACCTTAACTGTACCATACAAAAGAAATCAAAATCTTATCTGGTAAACTAGTCATTGTAGAATGAATGAGACTGAAATTTTGTACCCTGGGCGTATTACTGTATGAAATATGGGGATACCATATATCTAATCTTGACGTTGTAGTACTTAAGGTAATCTTGGGGGTCATTCGGTACACTTACGATTTTTCCGAAAATATGATTTTCAAAACGTTAATGCTACAGTTTTTGGTTCTCAGTATTTCAACGAAACTTACGGTTATCTAGATGTTCGCTGCGACAGTCCACACAAAAGTAGTTTCGCTTTTTTTAAATTTGCGAATTCAAATTTTTATGACACTATGACTGTCTGTGGCCAAAGATAACATGGGGCCCAAATATAGAAGAAGTATTAAAATGCGCGGAAATTCAGAAACGGTTACTCGTAGAGCAGAACTGAGTGGAATTTCAGACTCGGTGACACTAGTAGTACAAATATGGGGTACCTTTGACCTTGTAGTCTTCAAGGTTAAATTGGGGTCATTCGGTGGATAAGTCTTTAAATGGCATGTAACCAGAGAATGAATAGTTACAGACCCAAATTGAAATTGGAGACTCGATGATACTGGTAACACATATCTGGTTTACCTTTGTCGTGTTTAAAGTCATTATCGGGTTATTCTAAGCATTTCTCTCGGAATGCATTTCCCTTGTCATGTTTAAGGTGATTTGGGGGTTCTTCGGTGCATTTATCTCAAAATAGCATGTAATTCTAAAACACCTCATTGTAATGTGCGTAAGGAGTGATATTTGGGACTCGGGGACACTAGTATATTGGTTACTTTTAATCTTGTAATCAATGTAGTCTGGGAGTCATTTAGTAGTTTGTTTCACATCGAACTGTTTCAGGTTACCACATGTACTGCTGTCGTCAGGTAGATCATTGACATTTGTAACAATTCATCTCGAGTATGAAAGTGTTTTAACTTTTATTTATTTTCTGAGGCTTACAACAAGCCCAAAGGCATTTTAATGTTTACCTCACATGCATACACATGGAGCGAGGCGGCGACGCTGAAAAATAATAAAGTGTAGAAAAAATAATAATAATTGTTCACACATTACGGAAATCCACTCAAAGCGATTAGTTTCATTAATATAACAATGAACAGCTGAAAAAATATAAGTACTGATTTCAAGTCTTAAGAGCGATGAGCCATACAGTAAAAGTGAATGTAAATCAGTCGAATTCCGAATAAAGATGTTAATATCTAAACTGTTGACAGTATTTAGTATATCAGTGACCCTATTCATCAGTGTGACACGTACTTTGTTGGCCAAAGTCGGCCACTTTAGAAAGAAATGAAAAGTGTTTAGTAGATTTTATTAAGCTGTGAGTAAAAGTTAAGTAGAGTAAATATATGGATGTATAGCTTTTAGTTTATGCTTACAAAGCCCCTCAAATTGGCATCATATATGTTTTATTTTACTTGAGACATATGTATAAGCACAACGAGCTGTAAATTGATGAGGCAAGGTTTGATCCATAGAACAGAAAAGGGCGTGCATTAAGCCTTTGTGAAACATGCAACTACATACACATATACATACATTCCGTCAACGGCTTTGATTTAAGTACATTGGCACATAAAAACCGCACTATATCGCCGAGTGCACGGTGGCAGTATAAGTTTAACACAGATATAAACAGTGCATCTGAATCTATAAGCGGCAGGGGAAACCCACGAAAAGATGGATGCTTCCTGTAACATATCCTGTAACATTCATACAGCAACATTATATATATCCTTAAGAACCAGCTTGTCTGATTGGTAGAATCCATCACACATTTTACATCGATACTGTTTTGAAAGCTTAAATGATTAAATATGAAACATGTAAACTGTATAAATCACATTTGGATAATGACAAATGCATCTAGCATATAAAACGAAGAGAAATATATATGCAAGTTTTGGCAACGGTTTTAACATGTTTAATATTCAGAGCAATTCCCATGAGTAGATAGGAAACATGTAACGTGTGGCTGTTAGCGTTGAACAAACGCATGAAATAACAAACACATGGAATAACCTTCACATGTAGAATACTGGAATACAACCTTCTCGAATGACTAGATTGTGGATCTCTGTGGTGTCGTCCAGACTAACCAGCCAAAGTAAAGTATTCCAGTGATTGGCAACATACAGCCTATATCTTCTCCTACGTTCCTATTATTTATTCTAACCCTTGTGCCAGTACCCTATTAACATTTGTTTACCCGTCGAGACACAAAAACAACAACATCGCAACAATTACACCATATCTACATGTACCCGCATTAATTTATGCCAATTTGTAAGCGCCGAATTTAAGCAGAGTTGCTTAAAATTATAGGCCATCAGTCATATCACAGTATTGTCATACATTTATCCAACAGGACGGATATCAACAGAATTCTATCCAGGACCAGAAAATTGGGCATTAAATAGCTCTCATACACCGTGGTCATTTCAACAGAACACAACAGTGGCAAGGGTACAGTACCTGATTTAAGAACCCAATATTTTAAAAAAAAGTTTCACGAGATCGTACCTCGTTATAACTAGGTACGAGATCGTTGTGAGATCAAGTATCCAGGTGATCTCATCTCGTTATAACGAGATGAGATCTTGTTATAACGAGATAGGATAGACTAGATCTCTTCTCGGTCTGAGATCATTCTCGTTATATAACGAGATCACCATCTCGAGATAACTAGATACAAAATTGGTAAAGAAAAATATTGGATGTCCTAAATCAGCCACCGTAGCTAGAATATACGCTACAAAAGAAAGATGGACTGCAGCTGGATATCTGATACGCCAATTCACGAAAATCTGGCGAGGAACACCTTGGCTTAAGCGGAAGCACCAATCTTACGGACCTGTCTCATTTGAAAAGGCATCAAATTCGCCAAACGTAAGGAGGGAATTTTTTACTTGTTCTGGCCACGTGTTTCGCATGGCGTTCATTTCAATCGTCTCCGCCAGCGTTTCCGGGGTGTCCGGACCCCAGTTTTGATGACGTGCACCCCAGTAATGCAGCATTCTCAGTGCATCCGGTTCTGCTGTGATGCGGATCCCAAAGAGCAGGTTATTGTGGTGTATATTCGCACGAACTCTTTCTGGGCGATAAAGGGGTTTATCCAGAATGTTCGCCTTGTTTGGGGTCATCCGGTTGATGCGATCTATGACTAGCTTCCTCTTCCTGTCGCCCTGGCCGAGCATCAGGAAGTTGCTGAGGGAGACCTCGGTTAACCGGAAACCGTACATGTCTGTGACGTTCTGAACGTAGCGGCTCAGAAACCCTTCCTTCGTATCCCGATTGCTGAAGGGATATTCGTCCATGTCTATGGCGATTTGCCACGTGCTCAACTCCTTATAGTTGTCTATCATGTGCTGGTAGCACTGGACTTGAGCAGTCATGGGGTGCCGGATATTGCTCCACGGAAAGTAAGTCACCAAGCCAGCGTCTATGTACCTCTTCAGGGGGATGTCCAAGCGCTCGTGGTCGAACTTATAGTGATCGCAGAGTAGGATGTGTTCCACTCCGGAGAGAAACATATAATGCATCCACTGCTTGAGCTCTCTTATGGTCCACTTCGCCTTATCTTCCTCGTAGATCCGACACTGGAGAAGCTCAACCAGGTTGTAATGGATGACGGAACCGTTTTTATCCTCCACAGATTTGTTCCCGTGGAAGTGCCCTAGAGTCCCGAACTGCTGTAACCGCCTCTGCCAGAAGGGTACGTAAAGTTTTCTACCGTTGCTAATTTTATACATAGGTACGGTCAGGTTTTCGTTTGACGCAAGCGGCCCGCCCCATGCAGTGGTGTTCCAGGCCCCATTGAGCGCCGTGGTTTTACCTGCCAGTACACCGGAAGCCACGACGCGTTTCTTCTTCTCGGCCTCTTCCATGGCATCAAAGTCGATTCTGACGACGCCCGTCAGCGAGCCTCTCATGTAATCCGAATCCCGTTGGATTTCCCGTGGTAGCCGCGGCCTCTGCTGCTGAAGCTGTGCCTTGTGGACGAGTTTCAACCAAAGCACCAGTAGGAACAAGGCCAGCATAGGTATGAGCCTACGCCGTGCGAAAAACCTGAAACTCATCATGCCATTTGACTCTGCCAAGTTTCCGTGTTAAGGCCAAAACGCACGCATGTGACTTGATGAACGATTCGCTTACATTGTCTTCCGGGCACTATGTACATGTACACTGAGTGGTCATCCTCTGAAGCCGAAATGTATCATATTGAATGTCACAGTCAAGCAGCCACCACTGACTGTCCCTGTCTTTTACCTGTGTCACTGCCAACCTGGGCTGTAATCGATCAATACCACTTTCAGGGGGTTGGGGTGACACGCGTCATACAAGCTCAACGCGACTCTTTGGCCTATATAATAGGGGGGCCAGGGAAGTTGTATACCGCATTTCATTTGGTGTTTCGGCTAAAGGCCGGGTATCACCAATAATCCCGGGCCGTAATTACTCGTTATTAAACACCAGCCACCCGGCAGGCCTCGACCAAGATAATATTACAAACACAGGAAGTCGGTCTAGGTGTGTGTCAGCCCTTAATTGGTGCGTATTCTTCGCCCAGGAAATAGCTGTGACCCAACTTCACAATCCTCGCCAACCAGGCCTCCTGGTACAATCTTGCTTGTGGAAACTCGGGGTTACCTGGCAACTTAACTTGTGACCCCGAATTTCGACTATTGGGCCTCTAACGTTATGCAGACTTGAAACAAGGACGTTTGTGTGTTGGATGTCACCTCCAGGCTGTCACCGTAGGATCAACGGCGCAAAACCCGCGAATAAAATCAGGGCCAGGGCTTCTCTACACAGAGCCTTCTATCGGCCATGGCCTCCTATCAGACGGGTCGATCTATTTCCAGGCGTTGCCATAGAAACGGCATAAAAATGGTGTCCATAAAATGCGAAATGCCACAAAAGCAAACATACATTTCCTGCTGCGTAGGTTTATCAAGTCATGTAACAGCAATATTTGATATGAAAGAGAGCTGTAGTATGTGCATAGCAGATTACTGCATTTAGGTCGAAAAAGACCCATTTTGATGTGACTAAAAGCGGTTTTTTTTTCGATAAATTTAAAAGGATTTGTGGCAGCATTTCTAGACTTTTCTCAATTTTGCCCAATCAGGTTGGCAGCTGCTAACAATACATCGTAATTTCTTTCCGTAGCTCTTCCAGAAAATCACATTATAATCACACTTCTTTGGTTGGTCCTTTTCGATTAAACAAGCACTGGGCAATACACTATAACTCAGTATGAACCAAAGTATCTGGTGAGGAGACGCCCTGGCACATATATTTTCGGCGGAATGATATTGTACGGAATTTGGTATAAGGAATTTGCGCTTGAAAGTTCATCCGTGCAAAAGAGTGCCTATAGTTTTTTAAAGGATAAATGCAGTAAAATTATACAAAAATAAAATTATTTTCTGCGACAGAGAAAAGTCGCATACCACGAAATATACTGTGTCACTTATGTGGTTTTGCTTTTCAAGAACCGTGAAAACGTCTGATCCTCCAGCGTGCATTGGCCTACAAGTACAAGTAACTAGTACAGCTACTACTCACATTGGGAGTAGCTGTGCTTACGATAGCGGTAAAGTCATTTATCGCAATTTGTCTCGACCAATCAGAAGCCGTTGAGATAGCCAGGTGGAGCCAATCATACCACTGTTTAGCGCTGTCGTCACTGTGATGGCGAAGTGGTTTATATGTTCAACCAATGGCCTTCTAGTCTTTATTACTCGCCTGCTTTCAACGGGTAAAATCCTGCAATTCTCAACGCATTTTGCACAGTGCGTTATGTAGACGATGCTAAAGTGTGGTCATACGTTTGACAAGTACTGGTACTCCACTGCCTTATCATGCAAGGAAATCGGTGCCGTAATGCGGGTCTAGTGGCGAAAAGAAACCAGAGCCTTGCGTGCTGGCATTATTACGGCGGCACATATGGCTCTGGTCTGTGTGCAGGAGTTTGTTTCAAACCCAGTTGGCAAAGCTCGTGTACACAGAAGCATTCGGGGCCTTGGCTGGCCAAAATGCCCGACCACGGACAGCTAACCAGCGCATGTTACGTTATTATCTGTCCGGCTGTGGTCCCAGAATACCTGTTCCGATTAGCTAGCCGGTGTCATGCAGCTGCATATAGGACTGCATTTAACTGGGCTAGCAGACAAATACGTAGCAAGGCACGTCTAGCACGCGTTGCTGATATTTAATTTAATTAATTTAATTCGACCAACGCCATTATCTTTGCTAACACTAAAAAATAATGTGACGTGTAAATGTGGCATTGTTTGCGCCACAAATTGAACATATAATGGCAAAGAATGGAAAATATAACTATATCTATTGCTGCTGCTTCTACTGCTTCTCCTCCTCCTCCTCCCACCACCACCACCACTACTACTAAATGTGATCCAGGGACGTGCGAAAGTATATACGTGTTGAAGGAGTTCCTGAAAATAGTGAACATATCAGTAACCGAATGTGAGCAACTGGATACCAATATCAATCAAATGCTCCTTTGCATAATAGTGTCTTATTTGTGTACTATGCAGGCCTACGAGTAAATAAATGTGACTACTTAATAATTTATGACAAAACCTTATCTTTAGTTTCTATCTTTATGTGTACCTATATCACTCTTGTTTTTGCTGTGGAAAAATGCGGAACAACAGAAACATCATGTTAATCAATGCTAATAGAAAAGTTGCAATGTCATGCAATTGGTAAGGACGGCTTGCATTGTACCAGTATATTATCCTGTTGATATCAATCACTCGGTTTTCCCTTCCGTATTCATCGTTGGCCCCATACACATATACTCTAGAACTAAAACCGGAGCAACACCAAATATAGCCATTGCCGATATGCCCGGTATACAATTACAATATTGCAAAACGAGGAAGTGTGATAAATGTTTTAGTCTGGCTGTGAAATTGGATATGGTGGTTGCTGAGCATAATTTCATATATTTGGTTTATTTTGCTTGACCAAGGAATGTACTACATGTCCTGTTGGCCTGTGTTCTGTAACTCATACAGTAATACAGAAAAATGTAAATGTTTTGCTCTCAAACTGAAAGAGCAAAGCGTTTTTCTTTGGATATTTTGGGATTCGCGTTGTCAAAGCCTGTATATACCATGTCAATATGACAACCCATAGATAGCCAATACATGTAGTTAGGTCTATAAGGGATTAATCAGGTGGTGGTGGTATCACAGTTTAACGGCACATCAACACCAAAAGGGTCATACAGTGCCAAAACAGGTGACAATGCTTGCAACGTCAATTCAAGTCGCTACAGTCAAAGTACTGCCCTGTGTGAGAGCAATTCGCTATCGCGTCAAGTCTGAACAAAATGTCCGACAAGAGCCGATACCCCAGGGCGCCACGTGGAGGCTGCTCTCATGCACCCCAGGGATTAATCAGGGTTTATCCGCTAGGGAGTACTTCTGAACACAAGGTCCGGGGCCCCTGATGCCCATCTGGTCTAGTAGGTTGTCTTTGGGCAAACAGATTTTTGCATTATGGTTGGTACCTTACAGTGGATAAGGTGATATGAAAAAATAGAGGTCCAAGGACCTTGGCGCCCTTCTTGACGCCAGGAGAAACACTTGTAAATTTTGCATAGATGTTCCTGGGAACCAAGTGAATGCACTGGATGACCCAAAATGCCACTCCATATATCCTGTATATGTACTGCAAGTAGCCCACAAGTCACAAACGTTAATCTGTTCCACTCCAGGCGTTTTAGAGTTACAGGGCACTCTGAGACAAGTGCACTGAATAACCTCAAAATGAGCTTGAACACTATGACATCAAAGGTACCACATGTCTGTTCTACTAGTCCCCAAGAGTCCCAATTCCACTCCCTCTCGCTATATGATTAGCTAGTTCCAAAATATTTCCAATATAATTTCATTTCATATTAGATCACAATGTTAAATTTTATACCGTTTGTATTTTTTTTTCAAATTTTAAATTTCTAAATTCCAAGAAGTAACTTTTGCGTGGACTGTCACATGGAACACCTATGAAAAGATTGGCTAAAAAGAATCAAGTGTCTAAAAGAGCAGCTTTTTGAGAATCATATTCCCGAAAAATGTCAAGTGCAACAAATGACCCCAGGTGACCTTGAACACTGCAAGGTCAAAGGTACCCCATACATGTTCCACTAGTACCCTGATTCCCAAATGTTAATACGTTTCACTCTACTATTAGCCATTTTCAAGATATTTGCAAGTTTTCATTTACCTATTGACCACAATGTTAAATTTCAACCTATTTTTCAATTTTCAGTTGTTGTTTTTTTTTTTTCAATTGTAAATTTCAAAATTACAAGACATAACTTTTGTGCTGACTGTCACAAGGAACAGATATAAACAGTTTGACCGAAAAAGAATGAGTTTAGAAGACGCACCGATGCCAAAATCTTAGTTTCGAAAAAGTATAACTGTATCAAATGACCCCAAATGACCTTGAATATGGCAAGGTCAAAGTTATCCATATATGTTCAATTACTACCCCTGAGTACCAAATTTCACTCTGTTTCGCTCTACTTCTAGCCATGTCCAACATTTTTTGCAATGTTATCATTTTGCTAATGTTAAATTCTGATCGTTTTCAATTTAAAAAAAAATTCAAAATTCCAAAGAATAACTTTTATATGGACTGTCAAAAGGAACAGTTGTAAAAAGTTTGGCTTTAAAAAAATCCTAAGTGTAGAAGCCGCAGCTTTTGAAAATAGTATTTCAAGTTCGCACAAAATCGCAAGCGCACCGAAGGACCCCAAAAGGCCCTTGAATGCTAAAAGGCCAAAGGTACCCCTTATATGTTGAAGTACTGTCCGTTGGTCCCAAATTTCACTCTGTTTCGCTCTACCGTATTTCATTTTCCAGATAATTGCATTATGTTTTGGTCTCCCCATATGGGACAATGGGGAAATCGAAATTTTGGAAAAAAAAATCATTAAGCGGAAACTCAAAATTTCAAAAATCCCAATATTGTTCAGTAAGGACCATTGGGAGGAATGTAGGAGGAGTAGCGTTTTGAAATTTTCACTCCTATTGGGATCCATGTTAACCAAAATGAAAAAAAAAAGCTAAAATTTCAATTTTCAAGATTTCAAAAATCCCAAACGTACTTTTGTGAGGACCATTGAGACGAAAATTCGGGAGAAGTTTAATAAATTTTGGCTGCAACTTGTAGACGAGGTAGTGTTTTGGAAATCGCATTTTCGCAGACGAAATGACCCCAACGACTGACTCCAAAGTAATATTGAACGCTACTAGGTAAAAGGTACCCCATATCTTGTATGACTGGGAGGGAGTTCCAAATTTCACCCCATTTCACTCTACATGCGCTAGTTTTCCAGATAGATGAGGTTTTTGATTTCATCATAGGTATTGTTCACAATGGTGAATTTGGAATTTTCGAAAAACAATCGCTAAAAATTGAAAGCTCAAAATTTCAAAAATCCACAACATAGCTTTGTGAGGACCATTGGGACGAAAATGGAGAACAAGTTTAAAAACGCTTGGCTGCGATTTGTGTAGAGTGGCGTTTTTCACACTTTTGCTCCCATTGAGTCCATGTTAACGAAAGCGCAAAAAATCGTTAAAATTTCAATTACCAAATTAAAAAACCAAAAACCAAACGTAGTTTTTGTGAGGATTGGGAAGAAAATTCGGAAGTTTGAAAACGTTCGGCTGTGATTTGTAGGTGGAGCAGCGTTTTGAAATTGATGCTCCTATGGGGTCCCATGTTAACGTAAATGAAAAACAATCTTAAACAAGAGGCCCAAGGGCCTTTACGCTCTGCTTGAAATGAAGACCAAGTACCTTGAACACTTAACAATGATAAGTACTCTGCAGGCACTAACGACTTACCCGTGAGACTGAAATTTTAGTCCGTTTTGCTCTACGACTACTGTTTTTCAGATATAAGGTCGCCCGAAAATCGCAAATGCACCGAATGACCCCAAAATGAACTTGAAAACTTAACAGACAAAAGTACTCTATATATACTAAATACTTACCCCCAAAGGCCCATATTTTGTTCCGTTTAACTCTACGATTATCCGTTTCCGAGATACAACATGTATAAGGCCGCCGAAAATCGGAAATGCACCGAATGACCCAACTGAATTTGAACATTTAACGGACAAAAGTACTCTATATACACTACATACTTGCCCCTGAGGCGCAAATTTTGGTCCGTTTCGCTCTTTTGGTCTGATTCGCTCTATGATTGCCGTTTCTGATTTACATGTACAAGGACAGCGAAAACAGAAAGTGCACCGAATGACCCCAAAATGAACTTGAACACTTAACAGTCAAAAATACTCTATATCCACTAAATACTTACCCTTGAGCCCCAAATTTTGGTCCCTTTCACTCTACGATTATCCGTTTCCGAGATACAACATGCACAAGGTCGGCGAAAATCCAAAATGCACCAAATGACCCCAAATTGACATTTCACGCTTATCAGTCAGAAGTACTCTATATACACTAAATGCTTAACCCTGAGACCCAAATTTTGGTCTCTACAATTAGCCGTTTCCGAGATACAACATGCACAAGGTCGGCGAAAATCGGAAATACACCGAATGACACCCAAACTGAACTTGAACTCTTAACAGTCAAAACTACCCTATATAGACTAAATACTTTCTCCTAAAGCTCAAATTTTGGTCCATTTCGCTCTATGATTAGCCATTTCCGAGATACAACATGTACAAGGTCAGCGGAAATCGGAAATGCACCGAATGTCCCCTAACGGAACTTGAACACTTAA
>JAAUYG010112234.1_pt1 | contig 17124 bp, 15 predicted proteins | sample 7278091 | NCBI WGS metagenome assembly JAAUYG01 (sample SAMN14350201, study PRJNA611818) | marine sediment metagenome | isolation source: surface marine sediment (0.6m) | place: French Polynesia: Moorea | collected 2018-08
GGCCGCCATGATGTCGCCGTAGGGCCGGCGCAGCAGCTCGACCATGATGAAGGCCCCCGCCCCCATCAGCGGCGGCATGATCTGGCCGCCACTGGAGGCCACGGCCTCGACCGCCGCGGCGAAGGAGGGCGGATAGCCCAGGCGCTTCATGGTCGGGATGGTGATCGCCCCGGTCGAGGCGACGTTGGCCGAGGCCGAGCCCGAGATCGAGCCGAAGAAGGCCGAGGACAACACCGAGACCTTGGCCGCCCCGGCGCGCAGGCGCCCCGCCAGGCGGGTCGCCAGGGCCATGAAGCCGGCCCCGCCCTCGCCCGCCCCGACCACCGCGCCGAGGATGACGAAGACCGCGACCACGTTGACCGAGACCCCGGTGAGCTGGCCCCAGATCCCGCCCTCGGCGATGGTCAGGGTGCCGAGGAAGGCGTTGAGCGGGATCCCGGGATGCCCGAACTCGCCGGGCAGGTGCTGGCCGAGGACGCCATAGGCCAGGGCCAGGACCGCCACCGCCGGCAGGGCCAGCTTGACGGCGCGGCGCGCCATCTCGAGCACCACCAGCAGCAGCAGGACCGCGACCGCGTGCTGCAGTGGGCCTTGCAGGGTGCCGTACTGCTCGTCGAGGCTCAGCCGCTCGGCCAGGATAAAGCCGCAGCCAGCGAGGCCGAGGCCGCAGAGCCCCCAGGCCAGCCAGCGCCGCCAGCCCTCGCGCCGGCTGCCGATGACGAAGACCCAGGGCAGGACCAGGGCCATGTGCAAGGGCCGGGTGACCAGGTTCGGCACCAGGCCCGAGAACACCAGATAGAGGTGAAAGCCGACCGTCGCCAGGGCGAGGCCGCCGAGGACTCCGCTCCGCAGTCTGCCGCCCTCCGGAATTGCCCCCGCTCCCGCGATCGCCCCAGCCTTCTTGTCGCCCCGGCCTTCTTGTCGCCCCGGCCTACTTAAGGTCGAAGCCGGCCTCGCGGTAGTAGCGCAGGGCGCCCGGATGCAGCTCGCCGGCCAGGGTCGAGAGCATCTCCGGCGCGACGCCGTCCCACCAGGGATTGGTCTTGGCCAGCTCGGCCTTGCCGGACCAGAAGGTCTTGGTCAGCTGGTAGGCGGTCTCGTCATCCATCGCGGTGGTGGTGTAGGCGCCGACCGGCAGCGAGGTGGTGACCACGTCGTAGTCGACCCCGGCATAGGTGCCGGCGGGGATGACCAGGCGGGTCCGCTTGGTCGCCGCGACCTGGTCGTCGGACATCGACAAGAGGCGGATCCCGGTCCCGGCGGCCGCCTCGATCACGTTGGGCGCCGGATAGGAGCCGGCCGTGGCGAAGCCCTGGATCTGGCCGTTCTTCAACGCCGGCACCGCGGCGTTGAGCTCGACGTCGACCAGGGACACCTTGTCCTTCAGGCCGAAGGTCTCGAGGTTCTTGGCCGCCTCGCGGGCCCCGAAGCTGCCCTTGCCGATCAGGAAGTCCTTGCCGGCCAGGTCGTCGAAGCCCTTCACGCCGGAGTCCTCACGGACCACGTAGTGCATGGTCAGCGAGGGGATCACGAAAAGGCCGCGGATCTCGTCGTAGGCCGGATTCTTTGGCTCGAACATCTTCTTGCCGCCCATGGCCAGCTTGACCAGGCCCGGCGGCGTGGTGAAGACGTAGTTGCCGCTGCGGTTGGCGGCTTCCTTGACGTTCTGGACCGAGCCCTGGCTTTCCTCGACGGTGACGATGATCCCGCCGCCCGAGCCGGCCTTCATGGCCTCGGCGATCTGCACCGCCATCTGGTAGTAGGACGAGGTCGACTTGGCCGACTTGTAGGTCACCCGCGTCTCGGCCGGCACGGCCTGCGGCAGCAACAGCGCCAGCGCTGCCAGCAGCATCGACAGTCTCTTCGAACTCATGGTCCACCTCCCGCTTTCGGCCCCGCCCTTGGCCGGCGGGTTCACAGCCCCGCAATCTGCCGCAAGAGCGGCGCAGCGGGCAAGGCTCCGCGCGAAAGCCGGCAGGGTCCGAGGGGTCGGGGAAACGGGATCAGGCGGCGGAGCTTTGCGGGACCTCGCGCAGGCGGCCGACCAGGGCCTCGAAATCCGCCAGGCTCTCGAAGCGCAGGCGGACCTCGCCGGCCTCGCCGCTGATGCGGATCTTCACCTTGGCCCCGAGCTGGGCGGCGAGCTCCCGTTCCAGGACCTTGAGCTCTTCCCGCACGGCCGGCGCCGACTCGGCCTTGAGGGCGACGGGCGCCTCCGGCTGGCGGGCCAGTTCCTCGGTGGCCCGGACGCTGAGGCCCTTCTCGACCACCTCGCGGGCGACCGGCTCCGGCTCGGCAAAGGCGAGCAGCGCACGAGCGTGGCCTGCGGTCAGCGCGCCCTGGTGGAGCATCTGCTTGACCGCGGGCGGCAGGGTCAGAAGCCGCAGGGTATTGGCGACGTGGCTGCGGCTCTTGGCGACCCGCTCGGCGACGCCTTCCTGGGTCAGCGCGAAGCGGTCGATCAGCTGTTGATAGCCCTCGGCTTCTTCGATCGGGCTCAGGTCCTCGCGCTGCAGGTTCTCGACCAGGCTCAGCTCCAGCGCGGCCTCGTCGCCCAGCTCGTGCAGGGCGATCGGGACCTCCTGCAGGCCGGCCAGGGTGGCCGCCCGCCAGCGCCGCTCGCCGGCGACGATCTGATACTGGCCCGGCAGCTCGGCGTGGGGCCGGACCAGGATCGGCTGCAGGATGCCATGCGCGGCGATGGAATCGCTGAGCGACTGCAGCGCCTCTTCGTCCATCTCCTGGCGCGGCTGCTCCGGGTTCGGGTGCAGAGAGCCGACCGACACGCGGCTCGGACCGGCGGCCGACGGGGCCGGCTCGGGCAGGGACTCGGTCGGTTCGGAGGGCGCCGGTTCGCAGAGGGCCGGTTCGGAGGGGGCCGGATCCTCGGCAAGGACCGGGCTCGGGGTCTCGCTCGGCTCCGGGCTCGGCTGCGATACCTGGCCGGAATCGCTGTCGAGCGGCGGCGCCGGCGGCGCGGCCTTGGTCCCTGGCGCCAGGATCTCGGCGGCGATCGCTTCGAGCTGCTGGTCTGCCGTCGGCGTCTGGTCGCTCGGGAGGTCGGGAAGGTCCGGGAGATCGGCGACCGCGATCTCGAAGGCCGCGGCCTCGTCGCTCGGCGCCGCGGGCGGGACCATGGTCGCGGGCTCCAGCGGAGCGATATCCCTCAGGGTCTGCTCCTCGGCGCTGATCGAGCTGCCGGAGTCGGCGGAGGTGTCGGCCGAGCTCTGCTCGATGTCGGGCAGGTGCGCGAAGAGCGTCTCGGTTTCGGGGAAGAGGCCGGCCTCCGTGATCTCGTCCAGGCCGGGCAGCACGTGGTCGTCCCGGGCCTTCAGATCCGGCGTCGCCTCGGCCGCGCCCTCGTCCTCGACCATGAAGCCGGTCAGATCCCCGCCGGCAGCCGGCTCCACGACCGGGTCTTGGGTATCGTCGGGCGCCGCCAGGCAGGAAATGACCAGCAGGAGCTCGTTGTCCTGGCCTGCGGGCTCGACCTTGTCGGCGCGCACACCCTCCAGCAGCGTCTCGATTCGGGCGACCGCCTCTCTGATCGTCGCGACCGCTTCCGGGCTGGCGGCGACGTTGCCCTCGCGGATCGCGTAGAGCAGATCCTCCGCACCATGGGCCAGCGCCTCGATACGCCCGAAGCCGAGGACGTGGCAGGTGGCCTTCACGTTGTGGACGATGCGGAACACCGCGTTCAGCGCCTCGGGGTCGCTTGGCGCCCGCTCCCAGCGGTCCAGGTCCTCCGAAACCTGGGAGAGGTTGCGGTCGATCTCTTGGAAAAACTCTTGCACGAGGTCGGTCATCTTCTCATCCCGGCGCTCGGATCGCGATCGTCCCATCGCCGGGCACGGCAAAGGCCGGCGTCGGGATGGCACTTCAGCGCGGCCTCGAGGAAAGGCTCGAATTCTGGCTCCGGCCGCGGCCAAACCCTCCACGGCAGAGGCCACCATGTTGGCCTGCTTCAGTTACTGTCGCATTAACGGGGCTTGCGGCCTTGCCCAGGGAGCTCGTCGGGCGCCGCTTCAGGAGGATCTTGGCTTTCCGCCGGCGGTGGGGCCGCCGACGGTGGGGAGGCCGCACCGGACACCGGACCCTCGGCCTCGCCGGAGCGGCTGTCGGAGTCGCGCAGGGCCTCGGCCAGGCTGCGCAGGCGACGGCGCAGGTAGGGGCTGAGCGTGGCGTCGCTCGACGTCAGGCTTCCGGGGCCGGAGTCCGCCGGTCTCGGCGGCGGCTCCGGCCTCGAAGCGGGGGTCTTGGGAAACCCTGTCTTGTCGGCCGGGGCCGGCATCTAGTTGGCCGCGACCTCGACCTTGCGCGGCGCCTCCTGGCGCTTGGCGTGCCAGGTGCAGTTCTCCGGGGTGGACTTGATCGGCTCGTAGCTGCCCTGGGCCGTCGGGAAGACGCCCAGGACGATCGAGCCGTCGGGGGCACAGTAGGGATCCGTCAGGCTCCCCACGAAGCGAACGTCGCGGACCTCGGAGCAGGCGCCCAGGAGCAGCGCGGAAGCAGCGAGGGTGAAAAGAATTGGGCGTTTCATGTCCCGTCCTCCACATTCGATGTGACTGACCCTAAAGTCGTCGCGGAATGTGGTCTGACGGGGATCGGAAACGGCGGGATTGTGACCGGCCCGCGGTCATTTCAAGGGCCCGGCCCTGAATTGTGGCAGCCCTGCCCGGAGCTTCGGGCGCCAGGCCGCCTGTCTTAACCTATTGAGATAGAAATAGAAAAATCAGGATGCGATGTCGACCAGGTTGCCCAGCAGTTCGTCCTGGGTCTGGATGACCTGAAGGTTGGCCTTGAAGGCCGCCGAGGCCTGCAGGACCTCGACGAACTCGGCCTCCAGCGAGACGTTGGGCAGGAAGGCTACGCCCTGGGGGTCGGCGTCGGGATTGCTCGGGTCGAAGACCGGCAGCGAGGGCGGCGAGACCGGCAGGGTCTCCGTCCGCACCCCGCCGTCGGCGGCCGAGATCTGCTGGACCCGCTGCGGCGTGAAGGCGCCGCTGTTGTCCGCGCCCGGGGCGGGATTCACGCCGACGCTGCGGGCGTTGGCGACGTTGGATGCGGCGACCGAGATCCGGGTCGACTGTGCGTTCAAGCCGGATAGCGCGATCTGAAAGACGGGACTCATGGGCGCTCCAAAATGCTGTAGGCCAGCATATGCCAAAACGCATATTGATGCAAATATTTGAATTTAAATAAAATTTTATGAGAGCGCGCCAGCCCATGCAGCCAGCGCAAGCCTGATTTGCATATATCGAACAGATATATTGTGGAACAACCTATTCCGGACCGATATATAGAGAGATCGATATCGGAGGCTTGCATGGACGCCAAGACGCTCTGCCTGGCGGTTCTTAGCCGTGGCGATGCCAGCGGCTACGAAATCAAGAAGACGCTCGAAGACCCGCCTTTCAGCCATTTCCAGGACACCGGCTTCGGCTCGATCTACCCGGCCCTTGGCAGCCTGGCGCAGGATGGCCTGGTCACCGGCCGCGCCATGCCTCAGGAGAAACGGCCGGACAAGAAGGTCTATTCCATCACGCCCACGGGCCGCACCGCGCTGATCGAGGCCCTCGGCGAGCCGCCCGGACCCGACCGCTTCAGATCGGACTTCCTTTTCGTGCTGTTCCTGGCTGATCAGATGTCGGGCGCGCAGCTGCGCCGCCTGATCGACGACCGGATCGCCCTCTACGAGGAGCGGATCGCCGCCATGGAAAGCCGCCTCGACGGCGCCTGCCAGATCGAGCCCGGCCCCGGCTTCGTCCATGGCTTCGGCCTCGCCCTCTATGTCAGCGCCCGCGACTACCTCGTGGCCAACCGCGACCGCTTCCTGAAGGAAGCCGAAGGCGGTCAGCGCCTGGTCGCCGAGTAGCCGGACAGCGATGAACGCAATGCCCTTGCACCACGTAACACTCCAGAGCAACGGCCGGAGCCTGGTCCCTTCATGAAGCGGTCCTACATCATTTCGCTTGTCCTCGCGATCGCGGCGGTCGCCTGGGTCGCTTCGGGGCAGTTGAACGGCGCCGAGGAACAGGTCGCCAAGAAGCCGCCGGCGGATCTGTCGGTCGCCAACAGCCCCGCCAAGGTGCGCGTGCGCGTCCAGGACGCCGTGGCCCGAAGCACCAGCACCCTGCTGCGCGGGGACACCCAGGCCGAGCGGGCGGTCGACATCAAGTCCGAGGCTCGGGGGCGGGTGATCGAGGTGGCGATCGAAAAGGGCAGCCGGGTCAAGGCCGGCGACGTGATCGTCCGGCTGGCCCCTGAGTACCGGCCCGCTCGCCTGCAGAAGGCGAAGGCCCTGCTCAAGCAGCGGAAGATCGAGTACGAGGCGGCCGCGAAGCTGGCGAAGAAGGGCTTCCGCGCCGAGACCAACCTGGCGGCGGCCAAGGCCGAGGTCGAGGCCGCCGCCGCCGAGGTCGAGGAAGCCGAGGTCGCCCTGGCCAACCTGGTGATCACGGCGCCCTTCGACGGCGTGGTCGACGACCGCCAGATGGAGGTCGGCGATTTCGCGGACGTCGGCGACATCGTGGCACGGATCGTCGATCTCGATCCGATCCTGGCCGTCGGCTTCGCCTCGCAGCGCGACATCGCTCAGCTCAAGGTCGGCGACCCGGGCCAGATCCGCCTGGTCGGCGGACAGGAGCTGGCGGGCCGGGTCCGCTTCATCAGCGCGGTGGCCAATCCGGAGACCCGGACCTTCCGCATCGAGCTCGAAGCCGAGAATCCCGGGTCCCAGATCCCCGACGGCCTGATCGCCGAGCTGATCCTGCCGGCCGAGGAGACGCCGGCCCACCGGGTCTCGCCGGCGATCCTCAGCCTGACCGACGAGGGCACCGTCGGGATCAAGATCCTGGGCGCGGAGAACAGGGTCGAGTTCCATCCGGTGCGGATCATCGGCGAGGACGCCGAGGGCGTCTGGCTGGCCGGGCTGCCCGGGCGAATCACCCTGATCACGGTGGGGCAGGACTACGTCACGCCCGGCCAGCTCGTCGAGGCCGTCGACGAGGCGACCCTGGACCCGGTGCAGCAGGGCGCGCTGGAATGAGTGCGCTGATCGACGCGGCCCTCGGTCATTCGCGGACCGTCCTGGCAACCTTGGTCCTGGTCCTGATCGCCGGCACCTATGCCTACATGACGGTGCCGAAGGAGGCCGATCCGGACATCGACATCCCGATCATCTACGTCTCGATGTCGCACGAGGGCATCTCCCCGGAGGATGCCGAGCGCCTCCTCATCAAGCCGATGGAGGAGCAGCTCGAAGGCATCGAAGGCATCAAGGAGCGGCGCGCCACCGCCTACGAGGGCGGCGCCAACATCGTGCTCGAGTTCGAGGCCGGCTTCGACGCCGACAAGGCGCTCGACGACGTCCGCGAGAAGGTCGACCTGGGCAAGCCGGAGCTGCCGGACGAGACCGACGAGCCGACGGTCAACGAGGTCAACCTCAGCCTCTTCCCGGTCCTGGTCGTGACCCTGTCCGGGGAACTGCAGGAGCGGGTCCTGCTGCGGATCGCCCGCAACCTGAAGGATGAGCTGCAGCGCATCCCCAACGTGCTGGACGTCACCATCGGCGGCGACCGCGAGGAGCAGGTCGAGCTGGTCGTCGATCCCCTGGTCCTGGAGAGCTACAACCTGGACGCCGAGGACATCATCTCCTCGGTGTCCCGCTCCAACCGGCTGGTCGCGGCGGGCGCGGTCGATACCGGGCAGGGCCGCTTCGCGATCAAGGTGCCCGGCCTCTTCGAGACCGTCGACGACATCCTGAACATGCCGATCAAGGTCGACGACGACGTCGCCGTCACCTTCGGCGACATCGGCCTCCTGAAGCCGACCTTCAAGGACCCGGAGGGCTTCGCCCGGATCAACGGCAAGCCGGCCCTGGCCTTGGAGGTGCGCAAGCGCACCGGCGCCAACATCATCGAGACCATCGAGAGCGTGCGCGCCCGGGTCGCCGCGCAGCAGGCGCGCTGGCCGGAGAACCTGGTCGTCACCTTCAGCCAGGACAAGTCGACCGACATCCGGACCATGCTGACCGACCTGCAGAACAACGTGGCCAGCGCGATCCTGCTGGTCATGATCGTGGTCGTCGCGGCTCTGGGCCTGCGCTCGGCCGGCCTGGTCGGGGTCGCCATCCCCGGGTCCTTCCTGACCGGCATCCTGGTCCTCGCGACCCTGGGCTTCACGATCAATATCGTGGTGCTGTTCAGCCTGATCCTGGCGGTCGGCATGCTGGTCGACGGCGCCATCGTGGTCACCGAGTACGCCGACCGGAAGATGTGCGAGGGCCTGGACAAGCGCAGCGCCTACGGCCTCGCGGCCAAGCGCATGGCCTGGCCGATCATCGCCGCCACCGCGACCACCCTCGCCGCCTTCCTGCCGCTGATCTTCTGGCCAGGCATCGTCGGCGAGTTCATGAAGTACCTGCCGATCACCCTGGTCGCCACCCTCACCGCCTCGCTGCTGATGGCGCTGATCTTCGTGCCGACCCTGGGCGCCCTCCTGGGCAAGGCCGGGGGCAGCGCCGACCCCGAGACGGCGAAGGCCATCTCGGCCGGGCACGCGATGAACCTGGACCGGGTCCACGGCATGACCGGGGGCTACCTGCGGGTCCTGCACTTCCTGCTGAGGCGCCCGGGCACGGTGCTGCTGGCCGCGGTCCTCCTGCTGATCGGGGCCCAGGTCGCCTACGTGAAGTTCGGCAAGGGCGTCGAGTTCTTCCCGGACGTCGAGCCGGACAACGCGGCGCTGCAGGTCCATGCCCGCGGCAACCTCTCGATCGAGGAACGCGACGGCCTGCTGCGGCAGGTCGAGGCGCGGGTGCTCGACCTGCAGCGCGAGCGGGGCGAGTTCCACGCCATCTACGCCCGCAGCGTCGCCTCCTCCGGCCGCGAGCGCGACGACCCCGAGGACATCATCGGCACGATCCAGGTCGAGTTCGTCGACTGGAACCTGCGCCGGCCCGCCGACGACATCATGGCCGATGTCAGGGCGCGCACGGCCGACCTGGCCGGCATCATCCTGGAGACCCGGAAGCAGGAGGCCGGCCCGCCGGTCGGCAAGCCGATCCAGCTTGAGGTCGCCTCGGACTTTCCCGAGCTGATCATCCCGACCGCGGTCAAGATCTACGACAAGCTGCGAAGCATGGAGGGCCTGGTCGACCTGGAGGATGGCCTGCCGATGCCCGGCATCGAGTGGCAGATCGAGGTCGACCGCGCCGAGGCCGCGAAGTACGGCGCCGACGTCAGCCTGCTGGGCTCCTACGTGCGCATGGTCACCAACGGCATGAAGCTGGGCGAGTACCGCCCGGACGAGAGCGACGACGAGATCGACATCGTGGTCCGCCTGCCCCAGGCCTACCGCACGGTCGACTACCTGGACCAGATCCGGGTCCAGACCAAGACCGGGCTGGTGCCCATCTCGAACTTCGTGTCTCGCAGCCCCGAGCCGCGGGTCGGTCTGCTGCGTCGGGTCGACGGCAGCCGGGTCGTGACCCTGCGCGCGGACGTCGGCTTCGATGCCGCGACCGGCGAGAAGATCCTGGCCGACGACAAGGTCCAGGAACTGAAGACCTGGCTGGCGGGGGCCGAGATCGATTCCCGGGTCAAGATCCGCTTCAAGGGCGAGGACCTGGAGCAGAAGGAATCCGGGATGTTTCTGATAAAGGCCCTGGTCATCGCCCTGTTCATGATGGCGATCATCCTGGTCACCCAGTTCAACAGCTTCTACAGCGCCTTCCTGATCCTCTCGGCGGTGATCATGTCGACCATAGGGGTCATGCTCGGCCTTCTGGTCACCGGCCAGCCCTTCGGCACCGTGATGTCGGGCATCGGGGTGATCGCGCTCGCCGGCATCGTGGTCAACAACAACATCGTGCTGATCGACACCTTCGACCGCTTGAAGGAGAGCGCGCCCAGCGGGCGTGAGGCGATCATGCAGACCGGCGCGCAGCGGCTGCGGCCGGTCCTGCTGACCACGGTGACCACGATCCTGGGGCTGATGCCCATGGTCCTGGGCATGAACATCGACTTCATCGACCGCGGCGTCCAGATCGGCGCGCCCTCGACCCAGTGGTGGCGCCAGCTCTCGACCGCGATCGTCTTCGGCCTCGGCTTCGCCACCCTGCTGACCCTCTTCGTCACGCCCTGCGCGCTGATGCTGCGAGAGAACGTCCGGGCCGCCTGGCGTGACGGGGGCCGGCGGGCCGAGGGACCCGACCCGGCCGAGCCGATGCTGCCGAAAGCCGCCGAGTAGCCTTTCCTGCCGGTCAGTCTCGCCTGGTCAGTCCCGGGCGTCTTCCTCGGCCGCCTCGGCCTCGCTACCGATCGAGCGCGCCTGGACGCGGCGGAAGCTGTGGTAGGCGAAGAAGATCGAGCCGAGGTAGATGACCCCGGTGCAGAGCAGGGTCAGCCAGAGGTTGGACAGCAGGAAGGCGGCGAAGGCGCCGAAGCCCAGAAGGGTCAGCCAGGCGTGGCGCATCGGCACCTTCACACCCTTGAGCGAGAAGGTCGGAAGCCGGCTGACCATCAGGCCGCCGACCAGGGCGGCCATCAGGGCGACGACCCAGGGCGACGCGAAGAAGGCGGAGTCGAACTCGAAGGTCACGACCAGCGGCAGCAGCAGCAGCAGGCCGCCGGCGGGGGCGGGCACGCCGGTGAAGTACTGGTGCGACCAGGGCGGCGGGTCCTCCTCGTCGAGGCCGGCGTTGAAGCGGGCCAGGCGCAGGGCGCAGCAGATCGCGAAGACCAGCGCGATCGCCCAGCCGAAGCCGCGCAGGTCCTGCAGGGCCCAGAGGTAGACGATCATGGCCGGCGCCACGCCGAAGCTCACCACGTCGGAGAGCGAGTCCAGCTCGGCGCCCATCTTGGTCGCGCTGCCGACCAGACGGGCGATCCGGCCGTCGAGGCCGTCGAGAACGGCGGCCAGGATGATGGCGCCGACCGCCATCTCCCAGCGCCCCTCGAGGGCGAAGCGCATGCCGCTGATCCCGGAGCAGAGCGCGAGCAACGTGATGGCGTTGGGGATCAGCCGATAGATCGGCAGGACCCGCAGCCGGCGTCGCCGCGCGCCGCTCATCTAGCGGACCTCTCCCGGCCGCGGGCCTTCCTGGGTCGCCAGGTCGGCCAGGACGGTCTCGCCGCCGATCATCCGCTGGCCGACCGCGACCAGGGGGGCCGTGCCGTCCGGCAGGTAGACGTCGGTCCGGCTGCCGAAACGGATCAGGCCGAAGCGCTCGCCGGCGCGGACCTCCTGGCCCTCCTTCAGGTCGCAGATGATGCGCCGGGCGATCAGGCCGGCGATCTGCACGAAGGCGATGATCCGGCCGTCCGGGGTCTTCATGCTGACCGACTGCCGCTCGTTCTGTTCCGAGGCCTTGTCGAGGGCGGCATTGAAGAAGCGTCCGGGATGATAGGCCGCGGCCAAGATCGTCCCGTCGGCCGGCACCCGGTTGACGTGAACGTCCAGCACGCTCAGGAAGACGCTGATCCGGGTCAGGGGATGCGACTCCAGTCCCAGTTCGGGCGGCGGCGGCGCGCGTTCGATGGCCGTCACCACGCCGTCCGCGGGGCTGACCACCAGTCCCTGACGCTGCGGCGTCACACGGACCGGGTCACGGAAGAAATAGAGGCAGAACAGGGTCAGGGCGACGCCGAGCCAAAGCAGCAGCGACGAGAACAGGCCCAGGACCACGGTGATCGCGACCGCGATGCCGACGAAGGGCCAGCCTGCGGGGTGTATGGGTGAGATGACGTACTTCAGCAAATTCCGTTCCGCGCTGCTTTGAAGCGGCTGCCGTCCCGGCCGGGCCGCCGGGACAAGCCCTCTGGGTCAAGATCCGAACGCCCGGGGCCAAGGCCTAGGGCCACAAGGTTAAGCAAATCCAAACCTTCGGCCGCGGCAGCGGTTTTACCGCTCCTTAAATCTGGACTGATAGTCAAGAGGACACAATCAGATTTCCACCGATATCGAAAGCCCCTCGGCATGGAACAAGGTCGGAGCGACACGACCCAGCGGCTTATCGCGTCGGGCATCCCGACCATCGAGGCCCTGGCCAAGCAGAACCTGCCCCTGGAGTTCGGCGCGGTCGAGCTGGACCCGCACGGCCGGGTGACGCCGCGTGACCCGGCGAAGCCGCTGCACTTCCGCTTCCACTACCTGGGCGTTCCCTTCGACGTCGAGATCCCCGGCGCCGAGAGCTCCGAGATCCGCCTCGCCGCCGATCTCGGCGAGCTGCCCTACACCGCGGAATCGCCGATCGGACGGCACTACGCGCAGCAGCTGGTCCGGGCCGCCGCCCTCCTGCCGCACGGCCGCATCTTCATCGACAACCGGCAGCACATCCGGCTGGAGGCCGCCTGCACCCGGCCGATCCCCTCGACCATCAGCCAGGTCTTCGCGGCGATCGCGGTCATTCTGCTGGAATCCCTGCCTTACCTGCGGTTCCTGACCGAGGTGCTGCCGCAACACTCCTATCGGCCTCGGGTCCAGTAGCCCGGGTGTCGAGTAGCCGGCCGGGCCCTGCCCTGCCGCCCCCTATTCGCCGGTCGGAAGCACGAAGATCTGCCCGGGATAGATCAGGTCCGGATTGCGGATCTGATCCCTGTTCGCCTCGAAGATCATGGTGTAGCGGTTGCCCGTGCCGTAGGCCCCGCGGGCGATCCGCCACAGGCTGTTGCCGGGCTGGACGATGAAGAACTGATCGTCGCCCAGCTGGGCCAGCAGTTCGGAGCGCGACAGCGGCGTCTGCACCCGGGCTATGACCTTGCCGGCGGCGTCGATCTGATCGATGCGCAGCTCGTGCAGCCCGGGGGTCAGAGCCTCGGGGCTGGTGACGCTCCAGCGCCCCTCCCCGCTCACCACCGCGCCGCCGAGGGGGCGGTTGTCCAGATAGGCGATGACCTGCCCGCCCGGGGTCGCCCGACCGCTGACGATGAGCCGGCCGGCGACATCGTAGTCGATCGCCTCCAGGACCAGGTCGTTGACCGCGATGCCCTCGCCGCGCGGCGCCTGCAGCACGGTGCTGGGACCTTCGCCGCTGCGGGGCACCAGCACCGTGACCGGCGTTTGCGCCGGGCCGCCGGCCACCTGCGGCTCTGGCACGGCGATGACCACGACCTCTTCCGATTCGAGGCGGATGCCGTCGCGGGTCTCGGCCCAGAGGCTGATCTCGTGGCTGCCCGGCGCCAGCGGGAACTCCGACACGAAGGTCCATTCGCCGCGGCGGTTGCTCTGCGTCTGGCCGAAGGTCTCGCCGTTGTCGGTGATGGTGATCTCGCTGACCGGCGGCGCCCGTCCCGCCATCACCGCATCGCCGTTCGGCTCGACCCGGACCACGTCGAAGCTCGGCGGCACTAGGCCGGTGGCGGAACCCTGGGGGTCCGACCCGGCAGGCGGAAGCGCGGCGGTCTGGGCTCCGCCCCCGGCCTCCTGCGCGCCGCTCGCCGTTGCCTGGGCATCGCTCCCAGGCTCGGTTTCGCCGCCGGGGGCCTGCTGGGGCGCCTCCGCGGTGCCGGAATCCGCGGCGGGCGAGGGCTGGGACGCCACGGGGGCGTCGCCGGCCTGCCGGTCGTGGATTTGCCAAAGGCCGAAAGCTAACAGGGCGAGAAAGGCAAAAACCGCAGCGATAACGACGCTTCGTTTCACCGGTCGCGGTTCTCCAAAGGCTTCCAGGCGTCGCCGCCAGATCCAGCAACCTAGTACGCCGCGGAAGCCGGCGCAATCCTCAGCCCGTTCAAGGCCCTGGATGCTCAGGCAGCGATTTCAGGTAAGCTGCGATCGCTTTGCGGTCTCCCTCGGTCAGGTGCCCGGTGCCCTCGCGGATCACGTCCTCCATCGCGCCGCCGGCCACGTCGCCGTCCGGCATGACCCCGAGCTGCAGGAAGAAGGTGATGTCCGAGTCAGACCAGGCGCCGATTCCGTCGCCGGGATGCGGCGTGATGTTCGGCACCTTCTTGCCGTCGGGCCCGGCCAGGGTGCCGGCCAGATGGCGATCGGCCTGCAGGGCGCCGAGAAGGTTGCGCGGGGTATGGCATTCGCCGCAATGGCCCAGATGGCGGGTCAGATAAGCGCCGCGGTTCCACTGCGCATCCTTCGCGGGATCGGGCTGGAAGGAGCGGGACTCGAAGAACAGCCACTTCCAGAGCCCGGCCAGGAAGCGGAAGCCGAAGGGGAAGTTGAGTTCGTGCTCCCGGTTGGGCTCGGGAAAGGGATCGACGCCCCGAAGGTAGGCCCAGAGGTCGGCCAGGTCCTGGTCCCGCATGCCGCTGTAGGAGGGAAAGGGAAAGGCCGGAAAATAGTGGCTGCCGTCCGGCGCCTCGCCGAGGCGCAGGGCGCGCGCGAAGTCGGCCAGGCCCCAGCGGCCGATGCCGTGATCGGGATCCGGGGTTATGTTCGGCGAGTAGAAGGTCCCGAAGGGTGTCTCCAGGGCGCGGCCGCCGGCCAGCGGCCGCGCCCCCGACACGGGCCGGGTGTGGCAGGCGTAGCAGCCTGCCGCCCGGAACAGGTATTCGCCTTTGGTGGCATCGCCTTGGGCGGCTGCGCTCCTCGCAAGCACCACAAGGCCGACAACGCCGAGGACCGCGACCCAGGCGAGGCTGCTCCGCACCCGCCATATGTCGCGGTCCCTGCCCTTCCTGGGATAGCGCAAGACCGGTCCAATCTACTTCTTGACCCGATAGGGTTTGTGGCAGCCGCCGCAGGCCTTGCCCATCTCGCCGAAGGCGGCGGCGATCTTCTGCTGGTCGCCGCTGGCGGCGACGCTGGCGAGGTTGGCGGAGGCGGTGTCGAGAGCCTGCGCCGCCTTCTCGAAGCCGGCCCAGTCCTCCCAGATCTTGGGCAGCGCCGCGGTCTTGTAGCTGCCGTTGTCGGTACCCTTGGGGAAGACCGCGGTCACGGCCTTCGACAGGGCGTTGATGCCGTTGGCATGGATCGCCACGTGATCGGTGTAGGAGACCTCGCCCTTCACCACGCCGGCGATCGAGGCCATGTGACCGCCGATCGCCTTCATCACCGCCTGGCGGTACTTGATGACGTTCTCGGGCTCGTCGACCGCGAAGGCCTGGCTGCTGAGGCCCAGGGCGCCGACGATGGCCCCGACGATGGCCAGGACTGCTGAAAGCTTCTTCATTTTCTCTCCCCTGATTGGAAATCGCGCTACCCTAGCGGGGGTAACACCCGGATAAACCCGTGTCTCGGGTCGCTTATTCCCGGCCGTACCGCGGGGCAGACAACCTGCGCTTGTCCTGCCGGCTAGAATCAGGGTAACGCGATGCTCTCCCCAGGCCAACAAGAGGACACAAAGCCGTGACCGGCATCTCCGCTCTCTGTGTCTACTGCGGTTCCTCGAACCAGGTCGCCCCGGGCTATCTCGAGGCGGCGCGCCGGGTCGGCCGGGAAGCCGCCACCCGGGGCATCGGGGTCGTCTTCGGCGGTGGCCGCGTCGGGATGATGGGCGCGGTCGCGGACGGCGCGCTGGACGCCGGCGGCGAGGCGATCGGGATCATCCCGAACCACCTGCAGGAGCAGGAGGTCGGGCACGACGGCCTGACCCGGCTGGAGATCGTGGACTCCATGCACGCCCGCAAGATGCGGATGTTCGAGCTCGCCGACGCCTTCTGCGCCCTGCCGGGCGGCCTCGGCACCCTGGACGAGACCTTCGAGATCGTCACCTGGAAGCAGCTCGGCCTGCACGACGCACCGGTGCTGCTGGTCAACCTGGACGGCTATTGGGACCCGCTGCTGGAGATGGTCGCGCACCAGGCCGAGGCCGGCTTCGTGCGGCCGCAGCACCGGCAGCTCTTCCAGGTCGTCGACAGCATCGAGGCGCTCTTCGAGGCCTTGGCGGCGGCCGAGCCGCCCAGCGTCAAGGTCGACTCCCGCAGGCTATAGAAATCCCGCAACCCGACGCTGGCCCAAGCTGCTCTGGACAAAGGCGGGGGCCCGGCTTGCCTTGTCGGTCTTGCCTGCTATCTTGCCGCGCCGGCCCGGGGGCCGCTGGAGGGAGAAGATGGCGAAAATCGAAGTCAAGACCCCGCTCGTCGAGCTCGACGGCGATGAGATGACGCGGATCATCTGGGCCAAGATCAAGGACAAGCTGATCCTGCCCTACCTGGATATCGACCTGAAGTACTTCGACCTCTCGGTTCAGAGCCGAGACGCCACCGACGATCAGATCACCGTGGATTCCGCCAACGCGATCAAGCAGTACGGGGTCGGCGTCAAGTGCGCGACCATCACGCCGGACGAGGCGCGGGTCGAGGAGTTCGGCCTGAAGAAGATGTGGCGCTCGCCCAACGGCACGATCCGCAACATCCTGGGCGGCACCGTGTTCCGCCAGCCGATCATCTGCAGCAACGTGCCGCGCCTGGTGCCGGGCTGGACCCAGCCGATCGTGATCGGACGCCACGCCTTCGGCGACCAGTACCGCGCGACCGACTTCCTGGTGCCGGGCGCCGGCAAGCTGACCATGACCTTCACGCCGGCGGACGGCGGCGCGCCGATCAGCCACGAGATCTTCGACTTCCCCGACGGCGGCATCGCCATGGGCATGTACAACCTCGACGAGTCGATTCGCGGCTTCGCCCGGGCCTGCATGAACTACGGCCTGAACCTGGGCTGGCCGGTCTACCTCTCGACAAAGAACACCATCCTCAAGGCCTACGACGGCCGCTTCATGGACCTCTTCCAGCAGGTCTTCGACGCCGAGTTCAAGGCGCAGTTCGACGCCAAGGGCATCACCTACGAGCACCGGCTGATCGACGACATGGTGGCCTGCGCCCTGAAGTGGTCGGGCGGCTTCGTCTGGGCCTGCAAGAACTACGACGGCGACGTGCAGTCCGACACCGTGGCCCAGGGCTTCGGCTCTCTGGGTCTGATGACCTCGGTCCTGATGACCCCGGACGGCAACACCGTCGAGGCCGAGGCGGCCCACGGCACGGTGACCCGCCACTACCGTCTGCACCAGCAGGGCAAGGAGACCTCGACCAACCCCATCGCCTCGATCTTCGCCTTGACCCGGGGGCTCGCCTATCGCGGGCGCTTCGACGACAGCCCCGACGTCGTCGACTTCGCTGAAGCCCTGGAAAAGGTCTGCATCGACACGGTGGAATCCGGCTTCATGACCAAGGA
>JAAUYG010202710.1_pt1 | contig 17118 bp, 21 predicted proteins | sample 7278091 | NCBI WGS metagenome assembly JAAUYG01 (sample SAMN14350201, study PRJNA611818) | marine sediment metagenome | isolation source: surface marine sediment (0.6m) | place: French Polynesia: Moorea | collected 2018-08
ACATTGGGAGAGGTGCCTTGGCAGTATAGATGCACTCACATGGTGATGCCACCCTGAGCTGAACTAGAAGTCATGAAAAAGACACAAGTAAGTTACAGAATGTCAACTGTATTGCATCAAACATGAATCAAACATGTTTGCAAACTGTTGCAGAATTACATTTCAGACTTACATGTCATGATAGGTAACTACCCTTTCAAAGGCTCCTCTGCCATTGTCATACCAGTTGTTGTGTGTACCTTGATTACCATGAACAGTTGGAGGATTAGGTGCTACATCAAGTACACCAGAAGAGAACAAGTGTGCATGAGGTTCCATAGGGGGGGGTCACCTGCTGTAGGACAGGATGAGGCCTTGGTGCTGTTTGGCACCTGGGATACAGGGTCTCCAGAATTAACTGCAGAAATTGTCAGGTTTCTCCGGCCATTAACTCTGGAACTGCCTGAAGGCACAGGAGTCAGGGTGAAAAGTAAATTACCTTGCTGACCTGCCTATCTTTGTGAAAAATAATAAACCTGTTTATGTCCTGGAACAGTAATTTTCTCATTTCCCCTGGAGGAACCTTTTGCAGTTTCAAGCCCATAGATGTGCAAAACACATCAACTTCATCATCCAATTCGGACTGAGTAACACCTTGAAACATCTGAAACACCTTCTCTAATTTTTCATCTGTTGTAGGGGTGACAAGCTTTGGCATGGTGTCAGACTTACTCTTGGGATTTTTTCCTTTGTCAGCACCTTTTATAACAACAGGTGAATTGACAGATGCAGAGGCAGAGGCAGAGGTGGAGGCCTGTGCTGGAGCCTTGAATTGTGATTTCACAGCAGACTTTTTTGTTATGGAATTAGTTTGTTGTTTTGGAACCTTGAATTGAAATTTTGTGCTTTCAACTTGCTCTCCTTTTCCCTCATCATGTGTGCTTGTTTTGTGTTTTTTTAGAGGCTGCAATTCATTGTTTTTGTTGGCATTCAACAGTTGAGCAATGGGCACATATTCATCAGCTGAATCACTGCTATCACCATCCCTTCTCTCAGTTTCATTTGGATCAACCTGAGGCACCTGGTCATCATCTTTGTCCTCACAAATGTTCCCTAGACCAAAGTTCCCTGACATTTTCCTGTGAAAACAAAACATTTTCATTGACTGACATTGAAAGATGCATAAAGATAAACAGTACAGGGCATAAAGTTAAACAAATACAGGTTTGCTGTTTTCATTCATTCCAAAATATGTACCTTTTCACATGATTGATGAATGGAGCCAACCATGCCAGATTATGGATAAACTGGTTCTCTTCTCTGTCCAGAACATCCACCCCTGGTGCTCCAGTAGCAACCTGTTTACATCATTTAGTCAGCCTAACAAAGTGGTCACAAATTCTTTTCCATTCTTTCCATGATGACTCTTCTGTGTACAAAACAAGACATACCTGATATTTCATAAAAATTTTGCATATATACACATAGCTTTTGAGACAGTTGAAATTATCATTCTACTTTCTAATAGAGAAAGATTTTTAAAAAAAAGTGGATCTAGATCTATTGTTATTTGTTGTGATTCAAAAATGCTCACCATTCAGTCCAAAACATGTGCCAACTCTTCTGAATATGATGCTCCTGGTGTCACAAGAATAATAATTCTTGTTTGCAAGATCATACATGCAAGGATGTTCTGATACAGCCTCAGCAAAAATGAATTCATCAAAGATTTCAACAGGATTGTTCACCACCATTCTGTAACATGGCAGGTGTGCAGAAAAGACATAGAAATCCCCATTGTGACATCATTATGCAAGTGCTTACACATGTTGCTATGGGTGCTGTATGAACACTGTTTTGTTTGCATTCCGCAACGTCAGATCTATGCTCTGCGAGCACTTCCGCACCCTGTGTGAACGGGGCCCAAAATTCTCTTGCGAATTCACGGTCAGAATATCTGGACAAGGAAATTCAGAAAGTTCAGTGAACTCAATCCAGACACAGAGATGAAGTGTGGTCGACAAGTCGGCAACGTGTCTTATCGCGGAGAAAAAATTTTGTGAGATTGGGCACACAGATCATGGATTCGCAGTGACTGTTGCAGCAAACAGTGCAAAGGACAGAGTTGCACCATCTTCTGAGGCGCTATCTTCATGATGACCTTGACAGGCAGCGCGCCTGAAAGCGGAATGGCCAGGTCACATTGTCATTGTCGTTATCGCCGTCGGAGATGAAAACAAACTCAAATGTGATGTGACTTGAGCATGGCATGGCTCGACACTGACAAACGACCTTGTTTTATTTCTGCCCAGCACCAACGAGTGTCAATGTAAAGACAAACCTGGACGACGAGCTTTCCCTGGGAGTCTTTGCCGTACTTGCTGGGGAGCAGTGTGACGGTGATGAGGCTGCCCTCGCTTCCTGCCGGCAGCAGTTCTCCACCAGTGGGCGACACCGTCAGCTCGCGGTCACTGTCCGCCGTCATGTACGCCTTAAACGCCGTAGGGTGACTGTATCAAAGTGAAGAACACGGAATGCTTTTTCAGAAAGAATTTTTCGAACATTCTCATTCTATTGCTTTGCGTTTGATTTGCATTTGAAAGACGAAGAATTTATCTCCCTGAAGTCTTCATTACCTGGTCTGACTGTTGAGTCTGAACCCCACGGTAGATGCGCGCCCGAGTCCCACCGCCTCGATGACGACTTCATCGTCCACCTCCGGCTCTTCCGCTGTGAAGCGCAGAGGAAACGTCCACACGCGACCAGCCGCACTACGTACCAGCAACTCCACGTCGTAACTGCGGCGAAAGAAAAAGAGGCTCAAATGATGTCTATGGCGCATACTCTTTTCGATGAGCAAAAATATGCAGCGCAGAGTCTTGCTGAGGTATGTTCAACGCTTGCGTTCATGTTTTTAACAGCACACGACTTTTCTGACAGGAACTTATGTGTTCCGCACTGTTCCTCCCTTTGCTTACAAAATCCGGAGAATGACAACGTCGCAAGGGGTACAAATTATTATTTTATTATTTTGTTTTCTTTTTGGCAAAAAAGACCTCATGGCGTCATGTGGAGCGAAGACGACATTGAAGACGATCGTCACGAGGCCGGAGCGTCTGTCGCGCTGATGCCGCACCAAGCGCAGTGCGATGCTCGGGTCGAGACTTCTGTGTGACTCCGCGTCGCTGTACACGATCTCGAAGGTGAATTCCTCTGCCGAGTCTGCAATGGTTACGATGCCTCGAGCTGTTTATATGAGATTGGCAGCTCACAAAAATCATGCCCTCGATCAGTACAGACTTTCTCCGTGCTGCTTCTGTTATTTGTCTGTTGTTCACATCGAAGTGACTGCCTGGACTTGTTGCCACTTGTGTCTGGACTTGACAAAGGAAAGCTTTATCCACCTTTCTCAGCAAAAGTGTGTCATACCGTCTCTGACGATAGCCCCGTCAGGGATCCTGGGAGGTTCGTCGGCGGGCGTCTTGGCGCGGGTGCTGACGCCAGGGCGCTCTGGGCCGGTGACGCTGCTCTGGCTCGCGGTGCTGCCCTGGCGCTGGGAAGAACCTGCGGAACTGGGCGCAACGCCGGACAGCGTCACCTCGAGGCGTTCCTCCACGCGCTCCCGTGCGCGACACCAAACAACAGCGGGATCCGGTCGGTCCTCCGGCTGTTCACACACATGGAAAACCACAGGGAGTTTTTGCTTTACTTGTCGTGATGGACTTGTTCAGGATCATGTGAAACAGATGGTGCACAATAGGCTCCGATTCTAAACGACAAACAACTTCGCCGTCTTCTTGGCTGGAAGGAAGAGTGATTTTCTGGTTTTTACCTTTTGTGGAGAACCGACGAGAGGGAAGGTCCACGTCAGTACATCCAGCGTAGTGCTCGCGGCCGACGTCGGATCGTCACTGCAAGAAGCAAAACAACTCCAGCTGCAAACCGACACTCTTCTGTTTGTGCTCGCTGAATGTTCACCAGCCCACACTGTTTATTCCAGTTCTTGCACGGAAACTGAGAATGAGGTACCTCTCTTGGTGCATGTTGTAGATCCAGGCCGAACCATCTGGCTGTCGCACGGTGACGGTGACCTCACCCTCGTGACGGCGCGGGTCCCGCGGTGCGTACAGCACCGGGATGTCCAGCGTCGTCTTGGGTCCGAGACGCACCGCTTCTCGGGTCTTGAGCAGCACGTGGAACGGGCCGTCCTCGGGTCCCTCCTCGTCAGCGTGGATCTCAATTCCGTGTTCCAAGCCTTCTTGTGGCAGCGTCTTAGCTACAAAATTGGTGGCACCCTCAAACCCTCTGTGACGTCAGATTCACTGGAGAGAGGCTGCACATTGTAATTCGTCTCTGGGTTACTTCCCTCTTTATTCCCTCTTTGTTTCCTTGCCTCTCTTTCTATTGCATGGAAACTACGGTTGATCCGTGATGAACAGGATTGGTGACAAGGACATACCGGTGACGGTGATGTCTGCGAGCACGGGATGGTCCAGCGGGTTGCGGAACGGCACGATGAGTGTGCAGTGAGACCCGGGTTCTGCCGCCAGGTTCACAGGGTCCTGGGTCCGAGGCAGCAGTCCACGTCCCGTCACCATGTACACCCATTCCCCCAGCTGAAAACCAACACTGCAGTCAGCGCATGCCACTTCAAAGATGAGACAAACATCAACACCAAAACCAAAACGAGAATCTCCACGCTGTCTCTCTGTCGGTCTACAAGTTTAGTTGTCAGTTTTCTCTTTCACCATGCCGACCTGGAAATGCTCATGTCAGGTGGAAACTAGTTCAACAGAAAACGGACCTTTTTGTGCAGAACCCACAGGTTCTGTTTTAAAATCTACAGAACCGCAATTCACTCACAAGAAAGCAAGCAACAGATCCACCCAACTGACGAGAGTTTACATGCCAAAGCAAGGAAACAGCTCTCAACGAAGTCAGATGCAAGGTTTGACAGCAGAAATTCTAACAGACAACTCTTCCTACTTTTTCAGCATTTTAAGACGCATACGCTTCAGGCACTCGGAGAGCTAACAGGATGCAACTACAAGGACGTAAAGCGGCATTTGTCCAGAGCATCTGCAAACACAGAAGAACAACTTGCAGAATCTTGGAAACAGAAAACGAAGATCAACAGATGAAGTGTCCAAAAGTTTAAAATCTCAGGCCTTACCGTTTCACCAGGATTTGATTCCTTTGCAACACAAAAAGTCACAGTGAACGAATTTGGCTTCCTATTCTTACCAGAGTGACGGAAAAATTTGCTTTCGTGACAAAACATCAATCATAACAGGATACAAATTTTCCAGGTGAAAAAAAGACGGAGAAAAGTGTACACAGGTGTTGTGTTGTTGAATACAGTTTTAAATCTGGTCCTCTCTCTGACCTATTCACAGTGGAATCCACGTGCCCAGTGGGACAACAATGTCAACAAATCATGCTGAGGTAAGAGGAACTCACAGCACTGAGTGTACTGACCTGTTCGCAGTGGAATGTCAGCCGCGCGTTGTGGCTGCCCTCGCCCAGCGCGGACGGGTGGAAGGTGAGCGGCACCTGCAGGCGACTCTGCGGCCGCAGTTCCAGCGGCTGCTCGTTCTCCCGCTCCAGCCAGAAGTTGTTCAGGTTCGACACTGTCGGAATCAGCAGCAGCATCTCGTCTGCAAGCGCGAGGAAATGTGGTGAGACAGAGACATGAATTGACTGTGGCAGTGGACACCATTACTTCCAAGAGTGTCTGAAGCTGAGGTGGCAGTGTTCATTGCAGCCAGTTCTATTCTGCAACATTACCTGAAGGATTGTCGAGGATGATGGTTTGCTGCGTCCAGCTGCCCAGTTCACATCGCATCTCAGGGAGGTGTGTTGGAGGTGGAGACTCCGCAGTGAGATTCAACCCGTACCAAAACTCACCCACTGAGGGGTGGAAAAATATCACACTGGAAAACACAACCACAGATTGTCAACACAGAAGGGGCTCCTTGACTCTGATGCTGACCGACAATGCTTGCGACATCATAAAGACTGACTCTCACCTGGTTTCATTTTGTCCAATCATGGTTGGTGCATATTGCAGCTGGTAGACGCCTCGGCTTGAAGCGGGCAGAGTCACCGATCTAGGGCCACTCAAACCCACATCCTCGGGGCAGATCTCCACCTCCAGGGTCAGCGGGTCGTCAGCCGGGTTGTTTAGTCCAATCTCCAACACAGATTTTCTCTAGAAGATGCAAACGAGACATAATGCGCATTTCTTTGAAAGTGAGTCAAAATCAAAGAAACAACTGCGCGAGTCCAAACGTGAGCACATCGCTCCTTCAGCTTTCAAGCTGGAAAGAAGCACGCACAACCAGCAGAACTGGAGACCACGCATCCAAGAACACTCAATAAACGTTTGGCATCAATTCACAGCAGGCTAGGCTGGACAAAAAAGTTCACAGATTTGTTGTAAAGAAATATTTTGCATTCTTTTGTTGGCTCTTTCTGCCTTACACCAACAAAATGAAAATGCTGACCTTACAAGGGCACTGCATGGAGAGTGTATCGAGGCAGGGCGGTGGATCTACGTTCACGTCCAGTGCGTACCACATTCGATAACTCAGGTCCTCAGGAGTGTCATCCATATCCGGAAGTTCGTCTCCGTCGCTGTCAACCTCTCTGTGTAAATGCAAGGAAATTGAAGCTGGTGTGCTGGACAAAATCGGGCACTGTGGGTGCAAAACAAAGCTCGCACAAACCTTGATAGAAATTGCTGTGCGCTTACTTGTTGGGGTTGGGAGCGGCGACGAACCACAAGGTGCCGCGGTGCGCGCCACGTCTGAGCGGTTTCACGCGCAGCTGATAGCGGCCCGACCGGCCGGGCAGCACAACCAGGCTCTCGTCCCCAGTAACAAAGTCCAGGTCTGACTCAACCTGAATTTTCAAACTCTAGATGTCACACGAATGGGAAACAAGCGAGGCCAACGTGCGTGAGAAATGTGAAGTTTGGCGATAATGCGAAGGCTTTGGTATTTGAGTCAAGTCACTCAACACAAATCCGTTTGTCCGTTTGAGAGCAGCGCGTGGCCGCAGGAAGTGTCAGGGCGCATCTGTGGCTAAGACTCAAAACGAAGAACCAACGCAAATTGACCAATCTGTCTCTGTACCTTGAAAAAGATCTTCCTCCTCGTAATGTTTGGAACTTCCAGGACGCGTGCAACACTGAAACACCGAGAGCGCTCATCAGTAACCTGGCTGGGTCGTCGTGTCTTGCCAACGTGAATGGCTTAAGGGAAGAATCAAGCTCGACAAGAGGCTCAGATGCAAAGGCACCAACGTGAAGCGTGATGAAGTGGCTGAAAAGGGATTTTCACACATCTTTCGAAGCAGGATGGGTGGAGCCCTTACCTCTGTTTGGCTTGAGTTTGGATGGTGATGTGGTCCAGAGGAAGAGGTTTGTCTCCAAATCCAGACAAGCGAAATACGTGATCAATGCTGTCCACTGTGTTTGTCAACGTCAACTTGCCCTGAACAACGTTTACACAGAAATCTAAGTTTACAGAAATTTGTGGACTAAATTGAGCCGTCTCTCTCAAACTGGAGATGCGTACCTTGGAAATACCCTCAAACTCGGGAGTGAACTGGAGTGGGTACAGGCAGGTCTGGCGCGCTTTAGCGATGAGGGCGCGCGGCCCGGTGAAGCCAATTCCCTCCACCCGAGCGTCTAGCGGCCAGTCGTGGTCTGTTCCGTTCAGCTGAACGACAACAACCAGAAATCAGAAACTGGCTTTTGAGCAGACGTGCAAACAGTTTCTATATGTGCGGGGATAAGTCTCCTTAGCTTCTTGTTAAGGCCCAATCCACACAGGACGCGTGCGCGCAAATTCGAATGCAAACCCTTTGATGTTGCTTGCGTGCAGTGTGGACACCCCCATTCACATCAACAGGTCCCATTTTCTTGCGTTGCGCGTGCGCGTCCTGTGTGGATGAGGCCTAAAGTGCAAATTTCCACAATTTTCAATTTTGTCCAATGGCAAATGGTCTGGGTACTTACAATGGGAATGGTCTGGTTGAGCGTCTGGTGAACGGGAGATGTGAACTCGATCAACATTTCTCTGCCTTCTGGCACAACTGTCGCTTGAATGTGATGCACTCTGACATCGTCCTGCAAGAAAAGCCGAGAATGCAGCATCGTGCCGAAGCGAGGATGAACAAAACGTTGATGCATGATACCTTATGCTGCAAACGTGCAAGTTTTAGCAGCTCCTGTCACTTCTTAATCAATGGTGAATTGTTTTCTTGAATGCATGACCACATTGCTATGTTCCAATCATTCTTACCCTGGAGCGCAGCACAACCTGACAGTGGTAATGACCGGCTTTCTCTGCGCGGAATTCAACCGGCAACTCCACCGTTTCTTCGTTGTCATCACCTGTGGGAAACAGAAAGATATTTTCTGTTTGCAAAACAAGCAACAATGAATTTTTTAACCCATCCACTGGGTGCTATTTTGGTTTAACCTCTTGATGGCTGACTTGCCAAAATGGACTAAACGTAGATTTGCTTCGGTGCGTCAATGTACTGCGTGCTGGACAGCAGTGGCGGGTTGGACAGGAGAGATAAATGCTGGAGTGAATACCTGCGTGCGGGAGCTGAGCAGTACTGGGCGCGCTGCGGCTGCGACGATTCGGTTCTGGGATGAAAAGAGTCGGTTGCGTGGAGAACAGTGGCGAGTCCACCTCCACCATGAACGTCTGTCCCGGCCCGCCACCCTGAGAACAACTGACTGTGACATTTAACTTCCCGCGCAATCACACAATGGTGATTCAGATTCAGTCCTTGGTGGTGGTCAGAGAGAATGGTACTGGCTGATATTCTATTTCGTGTTTTTCCTGGTCAATTATGAGGGAAAGGAGAGGATGCCCCGGGTGAATTTTGTGCGATAAGCAAAAGTGGTTGTGTCAGTTGCGCTCCCAGAATCTTCTCGTGACGCAGTAACAGATCCTTTTTCATTGGTTTTTGACACAACTACACAAAACAAAGCAGCAAGCACTTCACGAACAGCATGCTGTGTCACCTGGTTCTTCCGCAGAGCAGAGCACAATAAAATCAGCTCTGTATCACAACACAACAACAGTGACAGGAACAGAAGAGAAAGAGGTGTATTGCCAATCTGCACCGAAGGACAGCCATAGCAAGCTCAGATAACTACTTCAAACACTGCCCGCAGAGACATACTGTGACCTCTGGGTTGTTCTCGAGCACAGACTGGGGTAAAAGCACACACACAGAACATTCTGGCCGACCTTACATCTAAGGAACTCGTGGCAGATGCTCTGGATTCTCGCGTCAGTGATTGGGTGACATGCGCCATGACACTCCCGCTGCGCAGAGTTCCCGTCACGACACGACGACGAATTTCCACATCTGGCATGCGCTGCAAGCAAAACACTCTCCAAGCGACTATCTACACAAAGCGCTACTCTAAACTGAGGCCAAGAATCATTCACACCAGAAGCGCGACACTTGGCGCAAGGAGGTGCGGGAAAGTCCAGAGGTTCACCTCCGTTGTGACCTCTGTTTTCTTTTTCTGCAGTTTGGTTTGCCTTTGTTGGCCAACCCTGCCACGAGCCACTTGTACCCCAACGAAAAAGAAGTGGGAGAAATTTTTCAAGCCACCTTTGCGGCTGATAGGTGCAAGCGTCACGATTCAGGTGTGGAAAGTCCGGAATCTCCGTGCAAGTGATCCTCTGTCAGTGTTCTGCTGGTTGTCATGCTAAATTCGTACAGGTCGCTTGCAAGAAGTTTCTTCAGCCAACTACATTGGTTAACAACACAGCTCCGCGGTACTGCTTTTGGCAGTTGTGTAGATGGGTGATCATGCAGGCGAGTTCACAACTTCTGACGAATGTACCACCACAGAAAACATCCCCACCGACCAGTGAGGAAGTACATCAACGACAAAACCCTTTTCACACCAATGCGGCGGTCTTTTCATACTAGTGACTTGCCGGAATTTTGGGTGTGAAAAGGAGCCAGACAGCGACTCATGACACTTTGCTCAACAGCTGAAAAATACAGTCCTACACACGAATTCTACAATTTTCATACAACACAAACTGAATGCCAAACATGGATTGAAGCTTTTCTGTCGATCTGACACACAAAACGACATTTGTGGAAACTTTTAAATACACGCAGACGTTTGTGTCCACGAGTGACGAACAGAACAGTTCTGAGAGACTTACCTGTTGCGCGGCGACTGCCAGGGCGTCTTCGCGCGTCTTGTTGATGACTGGAACCTGTAGCACTCTCCTGATCGTCTGTCCCCTCTCACACTTCCAGTACACCGTGCCTGCATCAATACCTCTGTTGCCATGCGCGCCTGCAAGAAAATGGAACAGATGTTCAACATACCGCGTTTTTACTCGAAAGTTTCGTTTTCTTTCGTTTCTTACTTCTTGTCCCATTTACATCTTGTCAGTTTAGTCACCTGCTGTCACAATGTCGCGTGCTGTCAAATTCAAGCCTTTTCTATATCCAAAAACTTCCATTTGCAAAATCTCACCGACCATGATGTCTGTATCTGGCATTCAGTATACTCGGAGGTCACGGGACAAAACAAGGCACAAGTTGTCACGAAAAGTGTCAAACTGTTACAGCAGTCAACTGTTATGCTCACCAGCACTTACGACTCGGCCCTGAGCTGTTGTAGAGGTGACTTCCTGAGGAGGGGGCAGCGTGACTGTCGCCTCCACCGTGTGTACAAACTGCCCCACATCGTCGTTGCTCAGCAGCAAAGAGCATTGTTTCTTCCCCTCGTGGAACGGCAGGAAATGAACCTCAATCGTTGCGCGCTGTCCCGGTTCCAGATGTATGCTCTTCACTTCAGTTGAAAACACACTCAGGCCGCTCTCTGCTGAGAAACAACAAACATTGCTTCTCTTCCCTGTCACACATTCCTGTGTTCCTCCCTTCATTCTCTCGTGCAATCAAATTTTATGATGTAACCACAAGCCTGCAAGTGGTCACTCAATGGCTCGTGAAACAGCATCGACGCGCGCAGGAGCACATTTCGTGCATCAGTTTTGACAGAAAACAAAGACGTGGCTTGTTGGCAACAAAGAAAACACCTCATGCACGCGCTCGCGCACGCGCAGAATGTGCCGCGCTTACCATCTCCGTTTTCACCACCAGGTGGGTTCTCTGTCTCTTCCTCGCTGCTCGCTTGCTTGCTCTGACCATGATCGATGCGCGAGCGAACCTGCAGAAAGTCGGAACAAAGCGATTTATGCGTGGCCTTTCCAGAATGTTTTCTGTTATTTTGCAGATCTCAATTCGTGATTCTTAGCCGTGTCTTCAAAGGATTTTGTTTTGTCTTTTTAATTTTTTGTGTTTCAGTTGGAAAGAAGAAGGAAACTGTGATCTTGGAGAGCCCTGTGCAAATGGATAAAAAAACAAATAAACTAAGAGAAGCACACCTTCTTTGGTTTCTTTCTACCATGAGTGGCACTTGGGGGCGCCAACAAGCCGTGTTGCAACCGGAAGTCCGTCCAGTTCTCCACCAGCGCCAGCAGGAAAGTACCTTCCCGTGCAAAAGGATTGCAGACTTCTACTGGAATGTGTTGCAGGCAATAACAGGGCGCAGTGATTTCAATAGTTTCCTACATGAGAAATAAACAGCGTGCATATTGAGAGAGATTTCACAGAACAACTAAGAAACAGAAACTAAGACGTTTGAACATTTTCTCCACCAAAGAAACGGTGAGGCAACTTCTGAAAGAAAAATCAGCAAACAGAGTGGAAACAAAAGAAATTTGACAATGCAAAAAAGGCACAGTTGAAGGTCCAGAATGAGACTACAGAAACTAACTCCTCACTCTTGGGTGTGTTGCGTGGACACAAATGGAATGTGAGGGGAGACATGACAAGCACAAGAGGTGTACAAGAATTGAAGTTTTGCTCGTGGAGTAACCTTCATAATCCGCTGAACTATCGTGGCCCTGCTGTCTTTGTTCGTGGGGTGATTGACCAAGACCACACAGAAGTGTGCGGCCTGACTGAACGGGTTCTTCACCTTCACCTTGTAGGTTTGCTGCTTGTGCGCCACCGCCTTTGTTTTCATGGTGGTCTGGTGAAGCGTGAAATAAACCAACTTGATAGATTGTCCGTGAAGCTTTCTCGACAAACCAGAACCTAATCTCCTGAAACGTATCTCGTTGCCTGTTTTCGAAAAAAGCTGGGTTCTTTTCCCGCACCTGACCCTCATGTTCCAAATCGCTGTCACGAACGAAACTGGTGTTGCCGTAAGTGTGAGACGCAGGCTTCTACTTCACAAGCTCTTTCTCCTTTTATGACTTGCCTTCGATGTGACATCATTCACTTGCGCAGACAGGTTGAACACCAGGGTTGAGCCGACGCTCGCACCGTGTCGCCGCCCAACTAACGCCAGTACCGCCTCTGCAGGTCGCAAGAACCGGCTGCAAAACTCCACATCAACCTGCAAGTGAATTCCCTGTGACGTTGCCCTGTTGTGTGCTCAAAGTCCACACAACGAAATAAAGTACAGAAACTCGGCAACAATTTTGGACCAATCCTTTTCCTGAAATTTGAGTGGTGCAAAAATATCTTCTGCGAAAAACGACAGCCAGCGGATTGCGGAATTTGATCCGGCACGATGTCTGGATCGCTTTCAGGTTTGAATACAGAAACCATTTGTTGATGTAGGCTTGACCAACCTGAAGTGACGACTTGGGTGGGAGTGTTATGGTGTTGCCCTTGGGAAGTGAGAAGTCCTGCGCGTCGCGTCCAGCCAGCAGCGCCGTGTATGTCAGTGGCTTAGCGCTTGGGTTGCTCAACTTCACCTGCAAAATGAACGGTCATCACACAAATCCAAACACACTTGACCATTGAATCGTAAATTTTTTCAGAAAATTGGCGACAAAGGAATGAAACAATCTGCACGCCCTGACCCCACTGACCCTTCACTTCGTGAGAACGATCCCGTTGATTCGACTGCACTAAGAAAATAACTGGAGCCAGTTTTGTTGGAACAGCTCTTACCGCTCTGGTGACCGTTGAGTGCAGAGCTCCAATGAACTCAACACTGGACCTTGGTATGTACTGCGGGAGGTTCATGTAGAGATGCGCCACCAGCAACAACAGCGCCACTGGGTTCGGATCAGTGATGTCTATGGCCTACAATGTTCAGGAAAGCAAAGTTGCGCTGAAATGTTTCCACACAAAACAACACAGTCTTCCTTGTTTGACAGCGGGCAGAACATCTCCGTAAGGGCTTTTTGTTTCAATTCCCGAAAGTGTTTCAGTTTACAATGCGCTAACTTTAGAAAGGATCACACTGACGAACTGTAAACCTCCCGCGCGATTACCTGCACATCGTAGTCAACGCCAACATAGCGCAGCGCGCTCGTCACTTTGAGAGCGTTGTGCAGGCACTGTTCCGCCGTGCTTGGCTTCGTGTACATGTCACTGACATACGATTCAATCTGAAGCAGAAAACTAACTCTCAGTCTTGCTCGTCAAAGTGGAAAGATCATCCACTCATCAACCAAAAGATCTCAGTCCGAAACACCTGGCATCAATCTGGTTGTTTTCACACGCAAAGCATTTCCTTGTTAAATTTTACAAAGTAAGGAAAAGGCTTGGCTAGCAAAGTATTCCTCCCACTTTAAACTCACAACGAAGGGAACGTAGGCGCCGACAACAGCAGCGAGAACCAGTCCGTCCAGCAGGTCGAAGTCAAAGTTGACAACCCAGCGCGACGCCGGCACCGAATCTGTCGAACAAGGACAAGAATCATACCATTCTCCAAGCTGCCTCACCTCAGCAGGTGTACACTGATATAACTTCTCAATCCAGAAATTAAGAAAGAACATTTGGATGTTCTTAATTTTGTGAACAATACTTCAGCATCTGCTACATGAGAATTGGACCGATGTGAAGATGTCCGACAATCGAGATTTGTTTTGAATGATTACAGGCGTGTGCGCACCTGACCATAACGCTTCACAGTGTGGCCTTCCAGCAAACAGTTCATCTGCCGAAATGATTTTTGCTGGCGACGATACCTGAGGCAGTGTCTCTCCAGATGAGGCTGCGTTGCTGCTCGTAGTGGTGGTTGAGCCAGAGCAGCAGGATGCGCTCGGGGAGGGAGTAGACGTTGCTGCGTAGCGGGTCAGGGTTCACCGCGGGGAGACCTCCGCCCCGGGGTGGACTCGCCTGCAGCTTCAGACTGCGGGGCGTGATCTTGGACAACACCAGCGTCTGTAAGACATAGATTTTTACCCACAGTCATCAAATAGGAAGCTTCGGAATGGCTGCCAAAATGAGACATTACAAACCTTCAACCACAAGAGGGGCAAGTGGTACGATTGGATTGTTTCCATTGAAGACAGACCAAACGAGAAAAATAAATCGCATTCCTCAGACCAACCTTGAGGAGCTGCAGACACACATCCATCCACGCACGCTTGGACACAGCTTCGAACAGTTGTGTCTCTGTGTCTTCTTCTTCCTCTGTGCGCGGGCCCTTAGACCTCACACCGCTGTTCTTCTGGTTCTGCTCCTCCGTCGCCTGTTCGTGTTCCGTCCACTTCAGGAAGTCCTCGGGGTCCATCAGATGTTCTGGTTTGATGCTGGATACACAGCCACCTTGGCTCCTGCACAATAACATCAAGGTTTTCAACAGTGTTCTATTCGTCCCTTCCCAGTCTAATTAAAGTCGTCAAAATTTGTAACAAGTGAGCTTTTCTGTCAGCTTTTGAAACGCCACATACCACTCTATGAGGCCACCCAACTCGCGTCGGCACAAATCTCCTTTGCTAAACTCACAAAAGTTCCATTTTCTTCAATTGTGAAACCAAGACTTACTTGATGAAGGTAAGAAGAGTGGCATGCTGCCAGTGGATGAGCTTGAGTCTGTGCAGTTGGTGGTCGGTGTCGGCGGGCAGGGTGGAGGGCGCTGAAGGCAGTGGACGCCCGCTCAGATGCGCCACAACATCGTGTACAGTGCGCTGCTCCCTCCACCCGCCACCAAAACCTGACACATTTCCCTTGGAATCTCGCGGTCGAGACTCACGCCCCTGACTGTGTTCACTGAAACAAGACATCCAGAGGACAAGGTCAGTGTTTCAATGAATTAGGTTGAAGGTGTCAGCAAAGGATGAGGCGATTCACACGTCTATTTAGCCCAGAAACAAATGCCAGATCATTTCTATGTTTCAGTCTGCACGAGCAGAAAACGAGGACAGTTCAGTCTCCACCTTTTTCTTTTGCCAGAAGACCAGTTCTCTCCCGTGTCTGTCTCTTCTCTGCCAACTGCTCGGACACAGATCAGCTGAGCTGGGGAATGCGGCGCGAGTGGACAAAAAAAACCATTTTTTTCAAAGGAAACGCAAAATGACAAACAAATGAAAACAAGGCCTACTTCCTGAAGGAGTGTGGTATGGTGATAGGGTGGGGTCCACCCGGCCATCCGTGCGCGGAGAACCAGCGCTGCACAGAGACCAGGACCTCGGCGTGGAAGGCGGCGGCCTCCGCCTCGTCGCGCTGGCTGTCCCGGGAGAAGGAGCCCGAGGAACCCGAAGTCTCCGTCACCGTCTCCTCGCCCGTCTCTCCACTCCTGGCCCCACTGGTTCCTTCCTCAGAGTCTGAAGACATCAGTTTGTTCAGGGCACCGTCACGTGGAGTGGTCGGGAACGAACCTGAAAGTTTCCATTTGTATGTCATGAACACTTGTTGATTTGGCCTAAATGTTCTGAAGTGCACGAAGAAAACCACCTCACGCAGATCCAGAACGTAACACCTGAGCCACACAATACAAATTCCTCAACCAGATACTGAGTTGGTCGTTTCATCATCGAAGTACGTACACAGGCAGAGTGGGAGACTCACCGGCAACTGAAGCGTTACTGTGGGAGCCCGTGTGGTAGGTGGATCTGGAGGGGTCGAAATCAGACGGAGTGAGAGTGGTGGAAGGGTGGTTGCTTCCCAGATGACCGTGGTGAGCGGGTCCGGACAGGCAACGCCGCATCACAGCCACACGCGCCGAGCCCCCGTCCAGCCTAGTGCCGTGCTGCGTCTCCTCGGCGTGATGCAGTCCGTGTCCGGACACAGTCCCAGCTCCGTGTTCCACTACGATCTGGTGGTCCATCTGGTGGTGAGCGATGAACGGATAGTTGGTCAGCATGCAGTTGTCGGCTGTTGCCGTCACGGGAAGAGTAAAACTGAAAAGGGCGGTACACAAAACTGATGAACAGGTGTTCTCCGTCAATGGCAAGGTTGCGTCATTCACATTTTCACTTGTTTTTTTTTCCACACAATTAGAAGCAACAGAATTTTTTAACAGCAAACGACTGGCACAGTATGATTCAAGAGTTGAGCTCTTCACCGCGATGTGCGAATGCGGACAAAGACTGGCAGCGCACCTTCCACCGTGTTGGTCCAGGAAGGTGATATCGTGTGAGAAAGACACCGGTCGGTCGCACTGGAAGGAAATTCGACAGGGCAGGACGAATGGATCGGCTTGTCCCTCTGCACCGCAACAGGCGGGAATCTCTACAAAACGTACCGGAGAGTTTGTTAAAATGGTTGCAAGAACCTCACAAGAACTTTGCACTGATTTAGTGCCATCTTCAGGTTGTATTTTTCTACCACTGTGTTTGAGTTGACGGCATCATTTGTGTGTTCTTTGAACTGACTCCAGTCACCCTATGATGCCAATGTTCATCCTTTCACAACTCAGAACACTGCACCGAATGGACGTGAACACCGAGACGACTGACCGTTTCCGTGCGGGAAGCTGATGGTGAGCGGCGCCACGGAGCTGCCGTCTTCACACGTCACGTCCGCGACCCGCGCCGTCAGTGTCGTCGCTCTGCAGCCAGACACGCAGTTTTGCAACCAAGTTCCATCAGAACATTGAGCATATCAGGCTAATTATTTGCTTGTGACTACGAATTTGCAGGTCGTCGGGGGGAGGGGAGGATAACCGAACGGGACATTTTGCCAGAGTTCCCATGCATTTCTGAACCTTGCCTGATACGCCGTTCAGTTAAGGGGGGGGCAAGTGTGAATGTCCCCAGTAAAAAATACGTCAACTTTTTTCTGGCGTTTTTCTCTGCAGAAAAAAGTTGACGTATTTTTTACTGG
>JAAUYG010100234.1_pt1 | contig 17117 bp, 16 predicted proteins | sample 7278091 | NCBI WGS metagenome assembly JAAUYG01 (sample SAMN14350201, study PRJNA611818) | marine sediment metagenome | isolation source: surface marine sediment (0.6m) | place: French Polynesia: Moorea | collected 2018-08
CGCGCCGCTTCCAGGTAGAGACCGGGACCTCGCCCCACCAATGGCTGATCCTGCAGCGCCTGCAGCAGGCGCGGGTCCTGCTGGAGGACAGCGACCTGCCGGTCGAGCGGATCGCGGCCCGCTGCGGCTTCGGGTCGGCGCTGTCGTTCCGGCAGCACTTCCGGCGCCACGTCGGCGCCTGCCCGACCGACTACCGCCGGACCTTCCGCCAGGGATCCTCGGAAGCGGACCGGCAGCGACGCCGCGCACCGGTCGCGCCGCGCGCCGCTCCGCAGCCGCCGGTGCCCGCGTAGCTGGCGGTCCCGCCGTCACGGGGATCGGAAACGGCCGCCCTTGATCGGCTTTCGGTCATTTCGCCCGGCAGGCGGTTCCGGTCCCGGCCGAAGGCTCCCAAGTGTTGCCCGAGCAAGGACAGAGCCGCCTCGGCGGCGGCATTCGGCAGCGGAAGGGGGAAACGGCAGATGCTGGGCGATCTTCAATGGGGCGTGGAGACCGGCGGACGCCTCGGCGACGAGGACAGGCTTCGCTACCTGGAGATGGCGGCAAAGGCGCAGGTCGCCTCCGATGCCGCCGCCATCGCGCGCAGCCACGACCGCCTGCGCCACGTCGATCTGCAAGACATCGAAGTGCCGGACACCAGGCTCACCTATGCGGCGGCGGCCTACTGCGCGCAAGTCTCCAGCCTTGCCCTGCTGAACCACTGCTTCCGCTGCTACCACTGGGGCGTCCTGCTGGCCCTGGCCGACGGCAGCTACATCCGGGACGAGGAGGTGCTTTTCGTCGCCGCGATGCTGCACGACCTCGGCGTCACCGAGAGGCATCACGGCACGCAGCAGGGGATCGGCTGCTTCGCGGTCGAAGGTGCGATCTGCGCTTCGGGCTGGCTGGCCGAGCAAGGCTGCGCCGAACCCAAGGGACAGATCATCGCCGATGCCATTTCGCTGCACCTGAATCCCATCATCGCGCCCTCCAGCGGCGAAACCGCCCTTTACCTGCAGGCCGGCGCCTACTGCGACATCATGGGCCGGCGCTGCGCCGAGATTCCGCCGCGCCTGGTGCGGCAGGTCGTGTCCGACAATCCCTCCGAGGGCGTCGAGGTCGAGTTCGCGCGCTTCCTCGAGCGCGAGCATCGGGCGCGTCCGGATTCGCGGCTGGGCGTCTTCGTGACCACCCAGGGCGAGAACCTGCCGCCGCTTTGCCCCTGGCGCAGGCTCGAAGCAGAGCCGCAGCGGCAGGAGATGGGAGCCGCGGAATGATCACCGGCACGAGCTTCCTGGGCCTTCCGGAGCGTCCGCTCGGCCCCGGCCGTCAGCAGGAGAAGCTGCTGGGGCAGGTCATCCAGGTGCTGGAGGAGAAAAGCTTCGTCGTCGCGCAGATGCACAAGCTCGTCGCCTGGGCGCGCTCCGGCTCGCTCTGGCCGCTGACCTTCGGCCTGGCCTGCTGCGGCGTCGAGATGATCCATTCCTACATGCCGCGCTACGACATCGAGCGTCTCGGCATGATGCCGCGCGCCAGCCCGCGTCAGGCGGACGTCATGATCGTCGCCCGAACCCTGACTAACAAGATGGCCCCGGCCCTGCGCCGCCTCTACGATCAGATGCCGGAGCCGCGCTGGGTCATCTCAATGGGCTCCTGCGCCAACGGCGGCGGCTACTACCACTACGCCTACTCGGTGGTCCGGGGCTGCGACCGGATCATCCCGGTCGACGTCTATGTGCCCGGCTGCCCGCCGACGGCGGAAGCCCTGGTCTACGGCATCCTGCAGCTGAAGAAGAAGATCGAGCGCGAGGGCGGCATCGCCAGGGACTGACGCCCGACGACCCGGGATCGGCCAGCGGATCCCACGAAGGACACCCCTGACCTCTACGCGACGGCCGCCGGCGCCGGATTGCCGTGCCACCGTCTTGCCACGCGCCGAAGCCGGAATTTCCGGGTAGATTGCGTGTTAGCATCAAGGCACGGATATTGGGCGGACGTCAGGAAGGATGGGGATCTTGCGCCGAGCCGGCGTCGTTGTGCTTGTCATCCTCTCTGCCGCGGCCTGCAGCTCGCCGCAGCAGGACAACTACTACACCCCGGAATCGAGCACCCTCTACGAGGTCGCCGAGGGCCGGGTGGTGACCGCGAGACAGGTGGACATCAAGGAACCCAACAGCGGCGTCGGCTACACCGTCGGCGGCCTGGCCGGCGGCTTCAGCGGCGGCCTGGCGCTCGGCGGACAGCTCGGGCCGGCCGGGTCGCTGGTCGGCGGCGTGGTCGGGGCCGCCATCGGCTTCATCGTCGAAGAGGCCATCAACGACAGCGACGGATTCGAGTACATGGTCACGATGGCGGACGGCCGCACCGTCACCGTCGTCCAATACCAGCTGGACGACGAGGAGATCCTGGCCCCCGGCGCGGAGGTCTACATCCAGCAGAGCTGGAACACGACCCGCGTGGTGGCGCGCAGCGGCCAGGTCGGGCCGCTGCCCTTCCGCGCCTGGAAGAACCCCGACGACCTGCCGCCCGGCATCGAGCCACCCGAAAAGGGCATCGAGATCCGGCGCAAGCGGACCGGGGTCTACTCCGACGTCGACCGTCCGACCCCGGCGCGGAAGCGCGAGCGGATCATCGGCTTCTAAGGGATGCGGCCTCGGTCAGGCGGCGCCCTCGCCTGTGGCCTGCGCCGTCCCGGGCGCGACCGGCACGGCTTCCACCCTGCCCCGCCGCCCCTCGAGCGCCCCCGGCGCCAGTTCGAGAACCTGGAACCGGGCGGGTTCGACCGGCCCCGGCATGACGAGACCGGCCGCCACCGCGGAGCGGAAGCCGAAGGGCTGGTAGTAGGCCGGATCTCCGACCACGATGCAGAGGCCATGGTCGAGCCGCCGGGCCTCGGCAAGGGCGTGGCGCAGCAGGCGCCGGCCGATGCCCCGGCCCTGCAGCCGGGGCTCGACCGCCAGCGGACCCAGCAGGATCGCGGGCGCCGAGGCCGCCAGGACCGGCCAGAAGCGCAGGGACGCCAGCAAGGCGTCTTCGGGGTCGAGCGCGACGAGACAGAGCTCGGCCAGGGGAGCGACGCCTTCGCGCAGGCGGTAGGTCGTCCGCTCGTGCCGCTCCGCACCGAAGGTCAGGTCGAGCAGGGGCTCGATATGCGCTTGGTCCTGTGGCCGTTCCGGAAGAATCTGGATCTGCATGGCGTCATCTCGCTTCGAAAGCCTGCCGCGACCCGGGGGCCGCAGGGCTGGGGATCGGGAAAGGGTCCTCGACGGCGCTGGCCGTGGTCCCTGGTGATCCGACGCTGGTGTGATCCGATGCTGGGGTGTTCTGACGCTTTTGGGCTGAACGAGAAGCCGAGCGTGCTGCAGCGGGCGAACGGACGGGACCTACGCGCCCAAGGCGCGCGGTGCTCGTCGTCGTCGCAAGCGGCTCGCTTCATGCATGGGAAGGCGTCCTCGCCCGTCTTTGCTTTCTGGCCTTTGCGATAGCACAAGCCGAACCCGGCTGCCAATGGCCTTGCCGCCCAGGGGCCTGCCGGCTTCGCTCGACCGTGCCCCGCGGATTTCGCAAAAAAATCAAGTAAAAAGGCAGGCATAGGGTGTTTTGGCCATTAAGTTTATATAAATTGGCCTAATATAGACTAAGAACAACTATCCAGAATGGGTCATCTATCTTTGCGGGATCGCCTCACCCTCCGGCAGCCCAGGTGAGACAGAAGTCATGGCCGGCACGCGAATCAAAGAACAGATCCAGGGCAGGCTCCGCCTCGTTTCGGGCTGCCGCCTCTGCCTCAAGATCAGCCTGATCGTCTGCCTCAGCATAGTCGTCATCGAGGCGGCAATCCTGGTGCCTTCTTATCTGGGACTGCACGCCCGGCTCTACGACCGGCTCGGGGCCGAAGGTGCGCGCGCGCTGGCGTTCAGCCTAAAAGGACACGACCGGAACTCCCTTGATGGGAGCCTCGAGGCGACGGGCGAAGTCCTCCGCGATGCCCGGATCCTGGGGGCGACGCTCTATGGCGCAGGCGGCGAGCGCCTCCTGGCCTTCGGGGAGGCGCCCTCGCTGGCCCCGCCGGATCTCAACCAGAACCGGATGGAGCGAGGTTCGCGGATCGACGGCACGACCTACGAGGTCCTTCTGCCCCAAGGCACCGAGCGGCTGCCCTACACCGCGGTCCTGCGCCTGGACGCCCGCGGCGTGATCGAGGAGCTGCACGCCTTCCTGCTGCGCATCGCTGGTTTGGTTCTGATCATCTCCGGCTTCGTCTCGACCGTGACCGTGCTCGCCCATCGGCGCCTGGTCGTCGCGCCCCTGCTGGAGATCCGCCGAAGACTGCGCGCGGCCCACGAGGACCCCGAGAATCCCGAGCAGCACAAGCTGGATCTCGGCTGGGACGACGAGATCGGCGAGCTGGTCGGCAGCCTCAACATCCTCCTGGAGCGCCTCGCCGAGGTGCGCCGAAGCGATGCGCGCGAGATCGAGCAGCGCTTCAAGGATTTCGCCGACGCCAGCTCCGACTGGTTCTGGGAAATGGACGAGAACCTGCGCTTCTCGCACTTCTCGGACCGCTTCACCGAGGTCACCGGCGTGCCGGAGGAGAAGCTGCTGGGCAAGACCCGCCAGGAGACCGGCATCCCGGGAGTCGATCCCGAGGCCTGGCGGCGGCACCTGGACGACCTGGCCGCCCACCGCGACTTCCGGGACTTCCAGCACCCGCGCCGGCGCGCCGACGGCAACGCCGTGCATCTCTCGATCAACGGCAAGGCGATCTTCGACAAGGACGGGCGCTTCCGCGGCTATCGCGGCAGCGGCCGCGACATCACCAACCAGGTCGAGGCCCAGCACGATCTGAGCGACAGCCAGGCCGCGCTCGCCGAGGCGCAGGCCCTGGCCAAGATCGGCAACTGGCACTGGTCGATCACCGAGGACCGGCTCATCTCCTGCTCGCCGGAGTACGCCCGGATCCACGGGGTCGGGCCGGAGGAGATCCACGCCCTGATGGAGCAGCAGCTGGAGCGGGTCATCCATCCCGGCGACCGCGAGCGCGTGGCCGAAGCCTTCAAGCGCTTCGACGACGAAGGCTGCGACTTCGAGATCGAATACCGCATCGTGCGGCCGGACGGCGAGATCCGCCACGTGATGGAGCTCGGCCGGGTGATTCGGGATGCCGACGACCGCGCCATCGAGCAGAGCGGGGTGGTGCAGGACATCACCGAGCGCAAGCGGTCGGAGGAAGCCGTGCGCCGCGCCCGCGACGACCTGGAGCGGCGGGTCGAGGAGCGGACCCGGGAGCTGAAGGAACGCGAGGCGGCGCTGCTGCTGGCCAAGGAGCAGGCGGAAATCGCCAACCGCGCCAAGTCGGAGTTCCTGGCCAACATGAGCCACGAGCTGCGCACCCCGCTGAGCGCGATCATCGGCTTCGCCGAGATCCTGCTGGACGAGCGGCTGCGCCCCGATGATCCGGCCCAGGCCGAGGACTACGTCAAGGACATCCACACCTCCGGCCAGCATCTGCTGAACCTGATCAACGACATCCTCGATCTGTCGAAGATAGAGGCCGGCAACGCCCGGCTCAACGAGACCGAGATCGACCTTCACGCAATCGTCGCCGGCTGCCAGCGGCTGATGGCGCCGCGGGCGATGAGCGGCGAGTTGGAGATGACCAGCAAGCTGCCCGCCCCGCCGCTGCCGGAGCTCTACGCCGACCCGCGGATGCTGAAGCAGATCCTGACCAACCTCCTGTCCAACGCGGTCAAGTTCACGCCGCCGGGCGGGCGGATCGAGATCTCCGCCTGGCTCGACCGCAAGGGCGCCTACTTCCTCGAGATCACCGACAGCGGCATCGGCATCGCCGCCGAGGACATCCCGAAGGCCCTGGCCCGCTTCGAGCAGATCGACGGCCAGCACAGCCGCCGCTTCGAGGGTACCGGCCTCGGCCTGCCTCTGGTCAAGGCGCTGGTCGAGCTGCACGGCGGCAAGTTCTGGCTGGAGAGCAAAGTCGGCGTCGGCACCACGGCGCGGATCCGCTTTCCCGAGGGCCGCACGCTGCAGTCGCCGAGATCGCTCCAGGTGATCGCCGGAGGCCAGAAGGCCGCCGGCTGAGCCCGGCCTTCCCGGTCGATTCCGAATCTCCCCAAGACCGAACATCGCCGATCCGAGACCCTGCTGGAGAAGCCAGAGCTTCGCGAGGTCTCGACCAGGGAATTCCTCGCCAACCTGGGACTGTCGACCTAACGAGACCCTAGGTGTGAGAAATCTCACTTGAGATTCTTCGCGATCGGGATTAGGGCTGGAGTAACGGGGGAGTTAGAGAAATGCGGCACCTGTGCACCATCATGGTCGCGGTGCTTTTCGCTATCGCGGCCGCCCGGGCCGGTCCTCTGCACGAGGCGGCCCGGAAGGGCGACACCGACGCGGCCAAGCGGGCCGTGGAACAGGGCGCCCAACTCGAAGAAACCGATGCCAGCGGCGAGCCGCCGCTGCTGATCGCGGCCCTGGCCGGACAGGTCGAGGTCGTGCGGCTGCTGCTGGACGCCGGCGCGGATATCCACGCCGGCAACACCGGAGGCCTGACCGCGCTTCACGCCGCGGCCTACGGCGGCCATGCCGAGGTCGTGCGGCTCCTGATCGCGCGCGGCGGCGCGGTCAACGAGTCGAAGAATTTTTATGAGATGTCGCCGCTGCACGCTGCGGCCGAAGAGGGCCATGCCGAGGTGGTCGCCCTGCTCCTTGATGCGGGCGCGAACATCGAGGCCAAGGAAAGGAACGGCTATACGCCCCTGACCCAGGCCGGTTGGCGGGAGTATTGGGACGCCGCCGACCTGCTGATGAAAGCGGGGGCGACCTGTCAGCCGGCCGACCTAGTCGGCGACTGGCTCCACGAGGAATGCAGCAAGCGGCAGTAGCAACGCACGGCAGTGACGGCCGGCACGCCGTGGCAGGCGATGCCGGCAACGGGAGACCGAACGATGACCACCATTGAGACCACCCGCAAGGCGGGGCTGGCGGCTCTGGCCGCCTTCGCGGCCCTGACCATCTTCGCCCAGCCGGGAACCGCCGGGGACGCCAAGACCGGAGACGCCAAGAGCGACGCCTTCATCAACACCGGCTACTTCGGCGACGTCGCCATCAAGGGCTACGATCCCGTGGCCTACTTCACCGAGCACCGGGCACAGAAGGGCTCGCCGGACTACGCCTACCGCTGGCTGGGCGCGACCTGGCACTTCGCCAGCGCCGAGCACCGCGACCTCTTCGCCGCCGAGCCGGTGAAGTACGCGCCGCAGTACGGCGGCTATTGCGCCGACGGCGTCTCCTTCGGGACCATCACCACCAACATCGATCCCAGGGCCTGGCGGATCATCGGCGGCAAGCTCTACCTGAGCTACGACCCCGGCGCCGCGGGCGGCCTGGAGGAGAACCCGGCGAAGGTGACCAGCTCCCAGAAGTACTGGCCCGAAGTCCGGCGGACCCTGATGTCCGAGAAGCAGACCCAGGCCTGGCAATAGCACCAAGCCCGGGATCATGAACCGGCGGCGATCTTTTCCGTCGAGGGACGCTTGAAGATCGCCGCCATCAGGACCTATCTGCTCGACGCCGCCGACAGTCCCGACGGGTCGGCCAGGGTGAAGCCCTTTCTCTTCGTCAAGATCGAGACGGAGGCCGGGATCGAGGCCTTCTCGGTCGCGGTCTCGCCGCACAACTACAACAGCACGACGCTGGCCATGGCCGCAATGCTGCACGCCGCCGCGCTGATGCCCAACCTGCTGACCGCCGAGATCTATCCCGACTACCTGGCTCGCGGCGCGAGCTTCGCCGAGGTCGACTTCGAGATCCGCGACGGCGCCGCCACGCTGCCGCAAGCGCCCGGCCTAGGCGTGCGCATCGACGAAGAGGCCCTGATCGCGCTGACCGGCGGCACGCGGGCGCTGCCCTGAACGGCGCGGTCCCGGCTCGACCGGGCGGGCGCGGAGCGCTAAGAACCCGCCATGGGCTGGGCCAGACATCACATCGCGCGACTGCAGCAGGGCGAGACCGTGTCCTTCCGTCCGCGAGGCCACTCCATGTCGGGCAGGATCGAATCGGGTCAGCTCTGCACGGTGATCCCGCTCGGGACGGCGGAGCTCGCGGTCGGCGACATCGTGCTCTGCCGGGTCCGCGGCGCCGAGTACCTGCACCTGATCAAGGCGATCCAGGGCCAGCGCTACCAGATCGGCAACAACCGCGGCCGCATCAACGGCTGGATCGGCAGGACCTCGATCTTCGGCCGCCTGGTATCGGTCGCAGACTGAAGGGCGCCAGCGCAGCGTCGTGTTAACGCACACCATCGCCGTCTCGCCCGGCGAGGGGCCGGCCGAGGAAGCCGACGACCTCGTCGATCACTTGCCAGGCGTTGCGCTCGGCGCTGACGAAGTGGGCGCCCTCGCCGATCTCAACGTAGCGCTTGACCGGGCTTGCCAGCCGATCGAAGAGACCGGTCGCATCGGCGCGGGTCGAGGTCGGATCGAAGGTGCCGCGGATCAGCAGCACGGGCACCCGGATCGCACCCGGGTCGTAGAGTGGCCGCCGGTTGAAGGCCTCGAAGAGGTCGAGCAGGGTTCCATTGGGCGCGCGGAAAGCCGGCGGCTCGCTGTTGCGCGCCATCGGATCGGCGTCGAAGGCGTCCTCCAGCAGGGCGCGGAAGACCGCCTCGTCGCGCCACAGCGTCTTATCCCGGAGGGGGATCTCGGCGTCCCAGCGCATCCGCGTTTCGGCTTCGCCGACGCGCCGGTAGGGACCGAGCGCCGGATTGGGCCGTGACGGATCCGAGGGGTCGGCGATCAGGGCCAGCCAGTCCGCGTTGTGATCGCTGAAGATCGGCGCGTAGAGCACCAGCCGTTCCAGCTTGTCGCGCCCGAGCGTCGCCGCGTAGAGCCCGGCGGTGATCGAGCCCCAGGAGCCCCCAAGCAGACAGACGCGCGCGAGCCCTTCCCGTGCCTGCAGGAACTCCGCCACGCGATCGATGTCCCGGATTGCGTCGCCGGCGCGCGCGTAGGGACCGCCTTCGCTCTCCATGACCGTCGAGCGCGAGCGGCCGTAGCCGCGGATGTCCAGGGCGTAGGCGGGCATTCCGGCCGCCGCCACCGCGTCGAGGAAGCTCAGGCCCGGTGGGCGCAGGTCCCAAAGCCCGCTGGAGAAGGTCGCCCCGTGCACGAAGAGCACGGCCCGACCGGCCCCGCCCGGCGGCAGGCCCTGCGGGCGCCGCTCCCGGACATGGAGCAGGAGGCCGGCCTCGTCCGGCTGGGGGACCTTGTGGGTCGCGGAAACCAGGGTCTTTGGGCCAGGGTCCATGTCGACGCTCAGAAAAGGCTGGGCAGCAAGGTGACGATCCCGGGCAGCAGCACCAGCAGCCCGAGGCCCGCGAGGAAGACCGCGACCACCGGCCAGGCGGCGCGGAACACCGCTTCTAACGCCATGTCGGCCGTGGCGCCCTTGAGCGCGAAGAGCGTGTAGCCGAAGGGCGGCGTCAGGCTGCCGATCGTCAGGTTGATCAGGAACAAGGTCCAGAACCAGATCGGGTCGAAGCCGTAGTGCTGCATCAGCGGCTCGTAGAGCGGGATCGCGAGCAGCATGAACGCGATCTGGTCGACGAACATGCAGATCACGAACGGCACCAGCATCATGATCAGCAGCATCAGCCAGGGCTGGAGGTCGAGCGTGGTGACGAAGGCGACCAGGCCCCGGGTCGCCCCCGAGAAGGACAGGACCTGGCCGAAGAGCTTGGAGCTGGCGACGATCACCAGGATGACCGCGGTCAGGCGGGCTGCGCCCCAGAGGGCCTCGCCGAGCATGCCCAGGCTCAGCCGGCGGTAGATCGCGGCCACCAGCACCGCGCTTATCACGCCGGTCGCGGCAGACTCCGAGGGCGTCGCGATCCCGGCCAGGATGAAGCCCATGACTGCCGCGATAACCAGGGTAAAGGGCAGCATGCTGAGCAGCGCGAGCCCGATCTCCCGTCCGCCGCGCTTCGCCCCGCGGGCCGGGCTGCCGGGCGCCAGCGCCGGGCGGCGCCAGACGCCGAAGCCGACGTAGCCGAGGATCATCGCGCCGAGCAGCAGCCCCGGCCCGATGCCGGCGATCAGGAGGCCGGAGATCGAGACGTCCTTGACCAGCGAGCCGACCACGACGACCAGGAGGCTCGGCGGGATGATCGGCGCCAGGCTGGCGCCGCCGAGGATCACCGCCGATGACAGCTTTCGATCGTAGCCCAGCGCCAGCATCCGCGGCAGCACGGAGCGTCCGAGCATCGCGGCCACCGCGACCGCGGAGCCGGAGAGGGCGCCGAAGACCGTCGAGAGCGCGATCACCACGACGTAGAGCCGGCCCCGCATCCGCCCGACCAGCGTGTCGATCGCACGGAACAGCACGTCGACGGACCCCGAGCGAAAGAGGATCTCGCCCAGAAGGATGAACAGCGGGATCGCGACCAGGCTGTCCGAGGTCGCGGTCTCGTAGATCGAGTTGGCGAAGAGCCCGAAGGCGCGGCTGCCGAAGAGCGCGAGGATGCCGACGGCGTTGATGATCAGAAAGGCGACGAAGACCGGCAGGCCGATCGCCATCAGCCCCAGCAGCGACCCGATCGCCAGCAGCAGGATCTCGACCCAGCCCACCGCTCACTCCGCGCGCTTGGCCGGAACAACCGCGTTCCGCAGGAACTGCAGGGCGGTCAGGGCGAGGCCGAGGGCGATCACCGCAGTGATCCACCATTTCGGCACCGGATGCACCGCGATGGTCAGGATCCCGCGCTCGAACTGGCGGGCGGCCTCGCTCGCGACGATGAACCCCGCCGCCCCTGCGGCGAGCGCCGAGAGGCCGGCAAGGGCCCGCAGGGCCAGCGCCTGCCGCACTTCGCTCAGGCCCTCGACCAGGAAGGAGATGGCGACGTGCCCCCGGGTCCGGGCGACCTCGGGCGCGACCAGGAACACGACCGCGCTCAGAAGGTAGCGAACGAGGTCGTGGGCCCATTCGGTGGGCGCCCCGAAGAGGTAGCGGGCCGCGACCTCGTAGGCATAGGCGAACACGATGACACCGAGGGCCGCCGCCCCGAGCCCCGCGCAGCACCGCGAGAGCCCGTCGAGCAGACGGAGCGGCAGGGCCTCCCAAGCGCCGTCCCTGCCGCCTTCGGCCATCGCCGGCGGTCCGGCCCCGCGCTACCGGGTCAGGCCCGCCTTGCGCGCGATCTCGCGCAGGCCTTCGGCCTCGGCGCCGGACTTCTCGATCGCGACCTGCCAGACACCCTCTTCCCAGAGCGTCTCCAGGCGCTTGGCGTCCTCGGGCGCGAAGAGCGTCTCCTTCATGCCGAAGCCCTGCAGCGCCTTCAATTCGGCGGCGGCGAGTTCATCGAAGCGAGCGATCGAGCTCTGCTCCAGTTCGACCGCCGCCGCCTCGACCACGGCCCGGTCCCCGGCCGGCAAGGCGTTCCAGGCCTCGAGATTCATGAAGATCATGACCCCGACCTGGCCGAAGACGGGCTCGGCGTAGTAGCCGGCGACCTCGTACCACTTGAAGTCCACGGCGCCGGTGAGGCTCCAGGCCGCGCCGTCGACCACGCCCTTCTGCAGGGAGGTGTAGATCTCGCCGCCGGGCATGTTGACCGGCGAGCCGCCCAGGGCGCGGATCATTGGATGGTACGGCACGGTGCCGCGGACCTTGCGGCCTTCGAGTCCGGGACTCCCGGCGATCGGCTCGCGCAGAAAGTAGCGGAAGCCCTTGGTGCCGGTCGCGGGCGCGGCGATCAGCTTCACGCCGAGCGCCTCGTAGTGCTTCGTCAGGTAGTCGATCACACCGGCCTCGCGGCGCTTGCTCGGATCCGACGCGATCCCGTCGATGGCGAGCCCGACGCCGGTCGTGCCGGAGTGGTAGGCCGGGTGGGTGAAGAGCATCTCGAAGACGCCGGCCTGGACCGGCTCGAGCTGCTCAAAGGTCGGGACAGCGTCCGGGCCGGAGAGCTCGATCGCGATGCGGCCCTGCGACTCCTCTTGCAGCGTGGCGACGAAGGGTTTGGCGATCTCCTCCGTGAGGACGAAGTTCAGCGGAAAGCCGGACAGCATCTTGAGCTCGGCGGCCTTCGGGGACGCCGGCAGGCTGAGGCCGAGGGCCAAGACGATGACAAGGGTCGAAGCGAAACGGCGCATGTTGTCCTCCCAAGTCGGCCTGCGCGGCCACTCGCGCATCGGTGGCCTTTGCCCGGCTGCTGGTAGCAGGCTATAGTCCCATATGGAACAACGTCAAGTCCCATATGGGACTAATTGGCGCGCCTTCTTGATCTGGAGCACCTGGATTTGACCGACGCCGCGACCGAGCCTCCGACGGCCGAGGCCGAAGCGCCCCAGGCCTCGCTGACCGACCGCATGCTCGCAGAGAATGCGATCGGCGAGGTCTGGCGCATCTGCTATCTCGCCAACCTCTTCGTCTTCCCGATCTACGCGCGCTTCGAGAAGGCGCACGACATCCTGCGCCCGGAGTTCGTGACCCTGTATTGCCTGGCCCATCACCAGCCGCTGATCGCGCAGGACATCGTCGACATGACCGGCCTGCCGAAGAACACCGTGAGCCGCGGCGTCAACCGGCTGCTGTCCCGCGGCCTGATTGCGCGCGGTGCACATCCCGACGACCGGCGCAGGGCCTGTCTCTGGCTCACCCCGGCCGGCCGGGCGATGTTCGACCGGCTGATGCCCGACGTCGAGGCGCGGCGCGCGGCGCTGACCGCCGGACTCGACGAGGCCGAGCGCGACGAACTCGGCCGCCTTCTCCTGCAGATGGCGCGCAGCGCGGTACGCCGGCTGGATGCCGGCGGCGAGGGATCCGGGACCTACTGACAGCAGTCCTCAACGTTGAAGTACTCCAGCGCGTGCGGGCTCACGTGGGCATACTCGGCCCGCGGCCGGTCCTCCGCCGCTTCCGCCTCTGGCCCGGGGTCGCGGTAGACGTAGCCGCAGGTCTCGCGGTCCAGGAAGTGGCCTTCGAAGCGCTGGCAGAGCTGGTCGCCGCGGATCCGGGCCGTGCCGGTCAGGGAGCTGTTCGGGCTGCGGTAGGCGATGTTTCCGGCCTTGTCGAAGAACTGCAGGAAGTCGGTCCCGTTGTGCTGCCGGCCGATCCAGGTCCGGCCCGTGGTCACCTCGCGCAGTTCGGCGGCGCCGAGGCGGTCGGCCTCGCGGCCCTCGAAGCCGAAGGGCCAGGTGGTGATCCCGGCCTTGCGCAGGCCCTCGATATGGTGGTCCAGGTCGCCCTGGCGCCAATAGCCGTAGAGGCTGCGGTAGTGCTCCAGGTTGGTCTCCGGAAACAGCTTCTTCAGGCTCGCGACCTCCTGCTTCGCCATCGCCGCCTGCCCGGTATAGGCATAGACGGCGGCCAGGTACTCGCGCGCCGGCTCCGCCATCGGCAGGCCGTCGCGCGCCCTCTCCAGCAACGGCAGCGCGCGTTCGTAGTCCTCGGCGATGTAGGAGACCACGCCGGCCAGCAAGCGGAAGCTCGGCGGCGGCGCCGGCTCCAGCCGCAGCGCCTTGTCGAGTCCGGCGAGCGCCTCCGTCCGCGCCCCGACGTGGGCGAGGACCAGGCTGGCGTTGCCCAGGGTCTCGGCATGGTTGGGCTCGATCCCGACCGCGTTGCGCGCCGAGGCCCGGGCCTCCACGGGGCGGCCGTCGACCAGCTGCAGCAGGGCGAGCACGATATGGGCGCGGGCGTTGTCCGGGTCCAGCCGCAGGGCCTGGCCGGCGGCGTCATAGGCGATCTTTCGGGCGACCGCCCCGGACCACAGGAAGGTGTAGTGGTTGCGCCAGACGTCGACCGCGATCCTTGCGATGCCGGCATGGGCCTCGGCGAAGTCCGGGTCCAGGTCGATGGCCCGCTGATAGTAGGACAGGGCCCGGCGGTAGGTCTCGACGTCGCTGTAGTAGAAGCCCTCCTGCTCGGCCCGCAGGTAGTAGTCGTAGGCCTCCAGGTTGTCGGTCGGAATCCGGGCCAGCTTCTCCCGCTCGCCTTCGGTCAGCTGGATCGACAGCGCGGCGATGATCTTCTCGATCAGGTCGTCCTGCAGCGCGAAGAGGTCGGCGTAGTCGCGGTCGTAGCGTTCGGCCCAGAGCGACAGGCCGGAGAGCGCGTCGATCAGCTTGACGTTGACCCGGATCCGCGGCCCGGCCCGGCGCAGCGAGCCTTCCAGCACGTAGCGCACGCCGAGCTCGGCCGCCACGTCCTGGATCTTGCCGGCGGTGTCCTGGATGGCGAAGACCGAATGCCGGGCGATGACGAAAAGCCCCGAGACCTTGGACAGCTCGGTGATCAGGTCGTCGGTCAGGCCGGCGGCGAAGTGGTCCTGGTCGACCTCGCCGCTGACGTTGATGAAGGGCAGGACCGCGATCGAGGGCTTGTCGGGCAGGGGATAGGCGAAGCGCTCCGGCTCCGGCTCGGAGGCCGGCTGCCAGGGCTGCCACCACAGCGTTCCCCCGGCCAGCAGGACCAGCGCCGCAGCCGCCGCGACACCCAGCCGGCCGCGGCGGCGGGGGGGCGCCGCCGGCGGGAGGACCGGGGGGGCCCGGGCCGCCGCCCGCTCGTCGAGGATCACGCGGTAGACGCTGACCGGATCGGCGATGTTCTTGACCCGCTTCTCGCCCAAGGGCTCGTGGCCGAGATCCAGCTTGCCCCTGACCTGATCGAAGACGCTTCCGGAGATGCAGATGCCGCCCGGATCGGCCAGGCCTTCCAGGCGCGCCGTCAGGTTGACGCCGGAGCCGTAGATGTCCTCTTCCTCGACGATCACGTCGCCGATATGGATCCCGATACGGTAGCGGAACTGCTTGTCCTCGGGGATCCCGGCGTTGCGCTCGCGCAGGGCGAGCTGCACCTCGACCGCGAAGACCAGGGCGTCGACCACGCTGACGAACTCCATCAGCGCGCCGTCGCCGGTCAGCTTGATGATACGGCCCCGGTACTGCGCCACCTTGGGGTTGAAGAGCTCACGACGATGCCGACGATAGGCGGCCAGGGTGCCCGCCTCGTCCTCGTCCATAAGCCGGGAATAGCCGACCATGTCGGCGGCGAGAATCGCCGCCAGCCGCCGTTCCATTCTCCATCTCCCAAGGGGAAGAATAGCCCTCTAAGGGCACCAGATCTATGCGCCGCAGAGCATGGCTGGAATGTGATATTGGTCACACTGAAACAATTGGGCAGCGCTCAGCGCAACAGATCGAGCAACCCGAGGGTCAGGCCCGGCAGGTAGGTGATCAGCAGGACGGTGATCAAGAGAATCAGCACGTAAGGCAGGGTCGCGCGGTAGATCCGTCCAAGCGGCAGCTTGAAGCGGTAGGCGGAGAGGAAAAGGTTCTCACCCATCGGCGGCATCAGGTAGCCGAGCTGCATGTTGGCCAGAAAGATGATGCCCAGGTGCACCGACTCGATGCCGTAGGCGGCGGCCATGGGAACGATCAGCGGCACGATGACGATGATCGCCGAGTAGATGTCCATCAGGGCGCCGACGACGATCAGCAGCAGGTTCAGGGCCAGCAGGAACAGCAGCGGCGATTCGATCACCTCCTGAACCCACTGCAGGGCCAGCATCGGCACCTGGGCGATCAGCAGGTAGTTGGTCAGGCCGAGCGCCACGCCGAGGATGATCATGAAGCCGCCGACCATGGTCGCGCTCTCGACCACGACCTGGGTCAGGTCGCGGCCCGGCCTGAGCTCGCGGAAGATCAGCGCCTCGACCACGAAGGCATAGAGCACGGTGACCGCGGCGGCTTCGATCAGGGTCGCCAGGCCGCCGAAGATGCCGCCAAGGATCAGGAAGGGCAGCAGGAGCTCCCACCTGGCGCCCCAGGCGGCCCGGGCCAGCTCCGGCCAGCGGAAGGCGGTCCGCTCGGCGCCCTTGAACCAGCCGAACCAGGCGCCCCAGGCCGCCACCACGACGATCAGCAGCAGCCCCGGCAGCAGGCCGCCGATGAAGAGTTCGTCCAGCGGCAGCTCGGCGTAGTAGGCGTAGAGGATGACCGGCAGGCTCGGCGGCAGCAGCACCCCGATCGAGCCCGATACGGTCACCAGGCCGACGGAATGGTCCTCGGGATAGCGGGCCTTGACCAGCATCGGCAGCAGCAGGCCGCCCATCGCCAGGATCGTGATCCCCGAGGCGCCGGTCAGCGGCGTGAAGAAGGCCAGCACCAGGGTCACGACCACCGCCAGCCCGCCGGGCATCCAGCCGGCGGCGGCGCTGAAGAACCGCAGCAGGCGCTGGCTGGAGCCGCCCTCGGCCAGAAGGTAGCCGGCCAGGGTGAAGAGCGGGATCGCGGGCAGCATCGGAGAGGTCGCCATGCGGTAGGCCTCGCCCGGCACGGCGGCGATCGGCGTGCCCTCCAGGAAGAACAGCAGCGCCGCCGCGCCACCGATGCCCAGGAAAATCGGCAGGCCGAGCAAGGTGCCGAACAGCAGAACCAGCAGCCCGGGCAACAGCAGCCCGGCAGCGTCGAGCCCGGGAACCAGCCCGAAGACCAGCGGCAGCAGGAGGCCGCTCGCGAGGACCAGACGGCCCCGCCAGGTTTCCGCTCCCTTGGCCAGGAGCCGCCAGGTGATCAGCGCCAAGGCCGCCGGCATCACCAGCGAGACCACCCAGATCGGGATGCCCCAGGCGATGCGGTCGCCATACTGGAAGTCGACCTGCACCAGCTGCAGGCTGGCGGCGACCAGGGTCGCCCCCAGGGCGACCGAGAGCCAGGCGACGGCGCGGGCGATGCCGCTGGCCCAGGCTTCGTGCAGGAACTCGGCGGTGGCCAGGGCCAGCAGGCGGTCCTCGCGCGCCGCCAGGGACGCGCCGATGAAGGTGATCCACAAGGTCAGGTGCTGGACGATGGGGATCGAGCCGGGGATGCCGACCCCGAGAAGCTCGCGCGCCAGCAGCTCGAGCACGGGAAGCACCGCGATGACGACCAGCACGGTGACGGCGAGGCCGTTCTCGAGGCGGGCGAAGAGCACGGAACCGCTCGGCGGCTGACCGCTAGGGCTGACGCGGCCGTTCGGCCGCCGTGCTGCCCGCCTGGGTCGCCTTGTACTCCGCCGAAAGGCGCAGGACCTCGTCGAACAACTCGGGGTGCCCGGTCCTGCGCGAGGAGACCGGGCACCCC
>JAAUYG010048827.1_pt1 | contig 17115 bp, 11 predicted proteins | sample 7278091 | NCBI WGS metagenome assembly JAAUYG01 (sample SAMN14350201, study PRJNA611818) | marine sediment metagenome | isolation source: surface marine sediment (0.6m) | place: French Polynesia: Moorea | collected 2018-08
TCTTGTCTGTCTAGAGTCATTTAAGCTAGAGTGGAGTGTAAAAAGTCTGGAGCAGTTGTGATCATGAAAGTTAGTTACAGTGATGTAAGATTTTGCGTGTTTCACATGTTTCAATCATAACCCCTCTTATCCTTCTGTAGGCTAGGGTAGGCAGTTTCAGTATTTGCAATCTCTTTGGGTAGGTCTGGAGATTGCCTGGTAGCCCAGGGGGGGTGGGGGAGTGGGGGGTGGGGGCTCTCAACTTATTTTTCGATAGGGGGGTACGGCCCGGCCCTCGCCCCCTAACCCTGGGCTAAACTAAAAATTTGCAAATGTATACCCTGGTGTAAACCAAATATTGGTAAGCATTCATTATATCTATGTTGCACCCAACTACTTTTGAATCATTTTCAGTGCTTATAAACTAAGTATAATAATTTCAAAGGATCCAATTAATAATAAGTACCTTTTAAGGAGATATCATATAAGAGAATGTACAAGAGAGCCAACACAGTATACCCTATATTACAAATTTTTTTTTTTCAAAAAGCATACCCTGGAATAAACCAAATTTTAGGAAAAAGATATCCTGGATGATACCTAATATTCCAGAAAAGACACCCAGCTGGGCGGCACCTACACATATAGCATTAGTCAATTGAATGTCAAACCACAAGCACATCATGCACATGGCACCCCCAGACATAACCGTTGGAAACTACACTGGGTTTCCAGAAGCAGGCTGGCTAAGACCCACCCTATGTAGAGTTTGGCCTATCATAGGCTGCCGGTTAGCCATCAGACACTAATTGCTATCCACCTGGATATTCAGCTGTCTGGTAGCCCGTCTTTAGATGATACAACAAGAGGCTTAACTTTTTACTTAAATATTGCTGAGAAATTTATAAGAATTCCAGACCATATAGACAAGTTACAATGAAAAGTATGACCTCCATCCTGTGGGATGTCCACAAAGGGTGGGGAATTTTGCTGTTGGGCCTGAAATTTCTCTCTGCATGGGTTGATACTACCATTTCATTGGATGTATCTCAGATTCACTCTTGATGGTCATGCAGGAGAGCTTAACGCTAGTAGTCTCTTCATGGTAGGTTCTTCCATAGAGACACGGCACTACTCCACATGCCTTTTCTAAGACCCTGGCTCCTGTTGCAGCATCGATGGGTTATTTGATATTTCCTTACATAAGCATTGTTCACACATCTTTGCAGCACGTTCGCTTGATGCATGTGTTGTGTTAACCTGAATCTTCATGTCAGGTTGAGGGTTAGCACAACTCATTCAGCTCACAACCCCATGAGACATTTCTCATATAATGGTATGATCAACATGTGTTGAAGATTGGTGTATGATCCTCTACCTGTCAAAGTTAAGGGGATGATAACTGCAGTGTTTGCCTAGCACTTCAAGTTGTCAATAGGCATGACGGCTTGCCATGTTCTCATCCACATGTATTTGTTTCAACTCAGGCCAGTGCCTGTCTAGTGCCTGATTGAAGGCATGCATTTTCTGACCATATATATCTTGCCATGATGTCAAGCTTAAGTTTCTTTTGATTGTATCACGTATTCATGTAATTTTATACGGATTACAGCTATACGCTATGGCAGTACTAGTTGCCACAAGCTGCTATAATATATATTTAACACCATTGTGTAATACAACCATTTGAAATCTCGTTGTTAGAACAGCTTAAAAATAAAATTAATTTCTCACAAGGCAAATTACCTTGTCATGACATCAGATAACATCCATCAGAGATGATCTCTCTATTGTCTTCTGCTCAGCAACTGTTGCTTCAATGCACTACCTTCCTTCCTGTCCAAACAGAGCAGTATGTCCTTTGAAGATTTGGAGTGATGTGTAGTGTCCTCTCGGCAAAGGTATATGCTCACAACAATTAAGAGGTCCCTTCTCCGTGGCAATTATCTGCATACTTTAGCTGTATTACTGGCATAGAAAAGATTTCAGAGTATGTTGTATGTATGTATGTTACATGGTGTCAAGAGCAGTCAATAGGCTATGAGCCTGCAAGACTGAAAAAAATATGATATGATGTTGATGATGGTGGCACAAGATTTTATATGTATGATCAAGTATATATACCACCATAATTTTATGTTTATTTTACTTTACTTTTGTTTTTTGTCCTGTACTTCTTGTATAAGATTTCCGTACCTGCATTTTTATCTATGGACCTAGAGTCTGAAATAAAGAACAAACAACAAACAGTATTACAAGCATGTGCTAGTATAGACAGACTGTACCACGCAGATATTCTGTGATGAATAGTATGCAGTTCTTATACGGGCGTTTTATCCTCAAACAAGCTCAGAGCAATTACATATATATTAGCCCAGCACACCTGTTCATAACAACCCCTCCTCAACTACTTAAATGAGAATACAACCTGGATACACATCCCCAGGGGCCATGGATGGAACCTTGGACGTGTCACAAATGTACAATAGGTTTCCTATGCATAGCCAGGTTCTCATTCACAACTAAGTGCAGCAGAACACTTTTCATGTAGGAATCTTGCCCGTTTATATATAATAGTAGCTACCTAAAACTAAGCATATGGTATGCTCCAACCCACGGTCTCATATGCATGAGTCCACTGCTGTAAGTCCTTGGCCTACGACCTCGCTAAATGTGAACATGGGAAGGACCAGGTCCAGAAGTCTGAACCAAATGGTCAAGGATTTGACTTTGTGGTGTCTGACCGTAGAGCACATCTCTAACCTGGACAACGTCGAGGACAATCGGCCATCCTGCCATCAAGTCAAGAATCCTTGCGGTTGGTTTGAAGAGGTCTATATGTACTGATCCCTCGACCTAGGTGCAACTCGCTTTTTCTTCATTGCTTGGGGAAAACCTAGTTGACCTACTTGTTTTGAACAATATCATCGATGAGGCATTCTAATCATCCCCCCCAGACCCTCGGACTCTGCTTGGTTGTCTGTTGCAAACCGATTAACAACTCCTGTCTTCTGTACATGCTCTCCACTCCTTATATCCCCTCATATGGTCATTCTAGCTTAGGTCATTACCATTCTATGTGGTGCAAGGTGTTTTACCATGGCTCTGGGAGTGGTATGACTAACTGGAGCACGGTGATCTATTACCGAGTCCAGACATTAAGATAGTTGGTCTATGATCTGTACAATCAGCAATCCTATTGCCACTGGTGTGCTGGGAGAAAGGATTCCCCTCTACCAGAACAGTCTTGGGCTATCCAAATGTGATCATTAGCAGTGTTTGTGTATGTAAGGTGCCCTATCAACAGGACTAGCAATGAGAATGTCTGGAAACATTTTAATACAGGGGAGGGGTTACAGCGGTTTCTTGAAATGCAGTAAACTCAATGAAGCTGAGTGGAATGCTCGCAACTTTTGGAACATTGTATTTATAGAGAAAACATTTTACTATTTATAATTAATCATGGAATGAGAAATTACCAATATATAGAACAAATGCAGCTATTCATATATACGTGTACATGCAACTGCTATTCATTGTGTTGCAACGATATTGTGCCGCAGTAAATATATCTGTGCTAAGATGGTAGATAAACATCTCTATATGCTTTGAGACCATTCCAGTGTAACCAGGAAGTGGTGGGTCTATAGAATGTCCCTTGTTGATCTTTCTTTCCTTCCCAAAGCATTGTTTAACCAGCTATTCCCAATCAAATCTTGTACATTGCATACAGTAGTCCCTCTATTTTACAACCCTCTATTTTAAGACCACCCTTGATTATAAGACCATTTGATTTGGTCCCAAACCGCAAGTTTCTGTGTTAAATGACCTTTATTTTAAGATCACCTGCAATATAAGACTACATTTTCTTGGTCCCATGGGTGGTCTTAAAATATAGGGACCACTGTACTTGCAAAATCATGTTTTCATAACTCAAAACTACATATTTTCCATGCATTCATATTTTATTGCACATACATAAATAGAATCAAAATAAATGTACAGACACGTCACAGCTTTACAGCCATACAGTGGCTTACAGCTAGAACTACATGAAACAAACACTGGACCGACTATCTGCACATCGGAGAATATAAATAAGGACAATATTATTTCCAGTCATGTACAGATACAGGCAATATACTACCTTGCACAGGTTGTATTCCTATCTATAGACGGGGCATGGACAGTTTTTATGTATTATTCACTAGTTAAGTCATGCTGCTATTTTTTTCCCCACAAGTTTAGTGCTTGGATGTGTGGAACGCATGAAATTGATTATGTATCCGCCTGTAACAGGTTACTGGAATTGGCATAAATGAAGTTCTGGCCTACTTGTAAATACTACTGAGGTGACTACACTTATTAAAGCAAGGTATATCTGGAGTAGTTCTTACACCGCATAGAGAGAAAAAGTGTAGTGATATGCTCCAAATAGTTCCAAATATATGTAACTTAGCAAAGCCACTATTAAATTCATTACAGCTGACAAAAGGCAATGGGTTAGAATTATAAGACTATGTACCATAGAATAATAACCCTTCTTTGGTGATATTGATGAAAACAACATTCTTCCAGCTGGCATAAAACTGGCACCAAAGCATGACAAGCAGGCTACATGTTTAAAGAACATCTTTTCATGTAGCCCCAGTATTTTCCCCCTTGTTGCAAAGAAGTACTGACATGTGCAAATTAGTCTTCGTTTTAACACGAAGGTTCCCTGTCCTGCGATACCTGACATATGTGAAAATATTCAGCAGAAAGTAACATTACCCAGCAATGACTTATCTTGATAACACACAAAAACAAAAGAAGCAAAAAACCTCAGGTGAGACATAGATCAGTAACACAACAAAATAAGGGCCCAGCAGGAACAATAGCAACTGGGTCCTAAAGCAAAAAAGAATCGTTTTTTCCCCAACCAAACCGATATTGCCTATAGATATCATGAGTTTTAATTCTATCACCACACCTTTACTATTACATACATGTACACCTGGTGAAAGGTATAAGCTTGCTGAACACATCTTCTACTGTAGTTGGGTTGTGATAATTAAGTCTTTGACTTATTAGTGTTATCCAAAGCAATGGCATCAACAGAGAATCACAGAACACAGTTACGGTACTAATTATTTAGTATCCTGGGATATATTGTTCCACATCTCTGTGCCAAAACAAAGCATATCACAATAGTCTGGAGTTTCCATCAGACAATGACTAGGAGCACTTTAGTGTACATTCTAATAGTTTGAAAATGCATCATGTAACCTATGGGGCCACCCCAGATATGGTACCAAAGCACTAGAATATATAAATAAACTTCTCTACAGATTACTATTATGTGATATGATTGAGGTTAATTTAGGTCATATGGTCATAAGTACATGCATGGATACTGGTAAATTTGGAATAATCTTTTTCTTTTTTTGCTTCATCTGATCTCAAGTCAGATTTGGTAATGCTTAAATTATAAACTGTTTTTCCTTCACAATGGTATAATTTACTCTACAATGTCAATTTACACTACAGTGTCAATTTAGTACACCTTGCATTATGTTTCTGCAAGCTTATGTACGCAAAGCAGTACTAGTGTTGGGGCATCAGAAAGTCGTACTCACTGGGGAAGGATATAAAAAAGAAAAACATCACTCAGTTTTAACCACGTCTACACAGCTTGCAACAAGCATTGACCAACACAAATTATGCCACTGCTTAAATAGCTAACTGTACAATATTCAGTGGTACTTGTTGTTTAAGAATATCCAATAAATAAAGTTAACATCCTGCCTGTTACACATGAATCTTTACAGAATGAAAATAATGGCACAGACTGGTCATGACACAGAAAACCAAATCCTACCTCTTGTACAGGAGGCAGGCCACAGTCTAAGAACAGGCACATTCCAACAATCTAGGCTACAATTCAATCCATGTTTTTTTTGTAAAGAGTAAAATTTCTGCAATATATACACATACACATGTTAAGTTTGCGTCACCTGTGAGGTAGAGGCTATGTAGTAGATTATATTCTTCTGTAGGCAGGCTTGATCCAGGTCTCAAGTTTTGAACAGTTTTGTTACCATGTACTGTGTTGAAAGGCTAAAGCCAAGAAAGTGTAACACACTTGAACAAGTTGTGGCCATTCTTTAGGTGACAACTTTAGGTATCAAGCTTTTTGGTACCACATGTATTTTGTTAAAATCATGTAGCAAAATTTTTCACTGTATCAAATAAACCCAATCATGTTTGCAATATGTCTACCATATACAGCCATTAAGGTTCTGCGTTGGTAGCAATAAGCAAAGAAAAGTCAGGTGGTTTACGTGGGACACACTGCAAACCTTATTGTTATTTTCTCACTTGAAGAAAACGGAATTACACACAATCAGTGATGTGTGGTAATTTTATAGCAGAAATGATATCTATGTGCTATTTAAGGTAGCATTGATGAATTGCTTAATATTTCAATTTGCTCTTTTGTGTACATTTGATTGCCATTCGTCATCTGATTATTGTTCAGCCTCATCAGACACCGTAACAAAATATATGAAGACGGGAACATCCCCATAAAATACACAAGTCATTATCTCTCATTAGACTCTCAAAATACAGTTAAACTATAACTGCAGGACAATACACACACACTGTACGTTAACAGTCAACACAACAGGAATGGGAAACATTCCAGAAACAAAGACATTCATACGATGAAAACATCTCACTAATAATATGTTAATAAACTTTTTTTTTTATAACATAACCACATAGCACTGCCTGCGGTACATATATGTGAAATTAATTCCTTCCTCACTCATACTTCTACTCATGCTATCATTCAGTCTCCTGGTGAGATGACATTAGCGAGATTCTTAAACACATCTGTTGGACAGGTACAAGTATATTTTTTTTCACACTGGAAAAACCATTCAGAAGATCCACAAGCAAACCACATTTTATCCAATAACCATGTTCTTTGGTACAGTTTTCCGCAAGGTTAAATGCTGGAAAATGGAGGTGGGTTTTATACTCGATTATTTTTTTCTTAAAACCATGGCTTTTGGCAAAAATTAGAAATAGGAAATGCACTAAACATGCTAAATACTGTATAAGTTCATACCTTCTGAGGTTATTACTTGAGTCCAGATGGTCAAGAGGAATGTATGTACACATGGTACTTGATGCAACTACACTTGGTAAAAAATTTTACATACATGGGGTAAAATAGCAAAATTTGCACATGCTACTTTTTGTCGTATTCATATTTATTATTATCATTTAGTGTTTGCTAATAACAGCCATGTTTGTAATGCTAGGCTCCCTGTTTGTTCTAACACCCACATTCATTTCATTCAGAAATGTTTCACGCACTCACCATACTTCAATATATAGATCTATAAATATCCCAATATTCAAAGCAATAAAATTATCTGTACAAGCAGATTGCGGACAGAACTGTTGGACTATGATACATTTTGGGACAAATTTTTATCAAGCGTCCTTCAACCAATGGTATATATAGGCCTACATAGAAGTGTACAATTAGATTGGGATTACGACGGACCTGCATGAGCGGGAAATAAATATGTTTATAAGAACAACAGGTCTCAAAATAATAATATTTTGGGTGGAACCATTGTACAGTTGCCTAAATAACATAATTTTGATATTTTGATAATCTTTCCATCTCTGGAGAACAATTTAGGATCCATTCATAATTGTTTTAACATGTAGAATAAACGTTGTTTAGGGTAACAATGAGATTCTTGTGGGAGCGAACCACTCAAGTAAAACTCAAGCCCATCATTCATGTAAAAATGGACCTGCTGTGTATTCAAGGAGCACAAAGTTTGAAATTGGTTACACTGTTAAAACGCTTTCTATAAAAATTATTCAAATGGACAGATGATCTTAATCTAAACATGCTAATTATATGTGGGGACATATCTGACTACAAGTATATTCTACAGGTTTTCATTTGTAGTTTGTCTGTAAAAAGGGTTAGTAAGATCAAACAAATATTAAAAACAAGTGAAACTGGACTAACATGCTGAGAATACTAGTATCACATCGTGCTTCCTGATGTACATACATGTATACCATATATTTAAAATGTCATTTTTGTCTTATAACCAGACATCCAACACCGATGGTAATCTACTCGACTGGCCGGCAGCAACATATGAACTCACGCTTTACACAAATCGTTACCAACATGATTCTGCTATGACGACCAATATGTGACTGTGACAATATGAATCTTCGTGTTATGCAGTATACATGTTATACGATATCATAACAACAATAAAGCAGCTCTGAAGCACATGTATAGCAGATAACTTTACCACAACACAACACCGTCCTCGATATTCTGCTCTCAACCATGGATTTGAAGATAGCTACATGGTATATACAGAAAAAAAAAAAAAAAAATGTAACAGGATAATTATTAATAATTGGCAAAGTTAAATAATGCCACTTCCATCGATAACAACAACCAGGACACAATATCAACCACCAGGACCTTTATGTACATCTAGTAAGGTTATTCTCAGCCATCAATTCATTTTCTGTCACCTTCACGGTACTAGTCTGGAAAAGTGGAATACTGTCCGATTTCAATACAACTGACAAAGTTATGATTATCCTCAAGCGCACATGATCATGTCCATCAGTATTCTGACCATGGTAGCTGTCAACAGCTATAGCGAGGTTTCTTTAACAGTAGGCGCCTAGTATCCACATTTCAAGACAAAAGTGAATGAAATGCAGCTGGTAAGAATTGGTGCTAAAAATATTATCTATCAGCTTTGTTAATGTTAAATATCATTTGACAATTGCAAACTTTCTCACTGAAATCAATGGGGAATGCTATGTTCAATAGATAACCATGATAAATACCTAGGCATTTTGGGGGGCAGGTAGAGTAAAATCTAGATTCATCTTTGAGAAATTTCAGGATTGCATCCGAAAAGTGTTAACTGGAGACTGTAGGATAACAGGTTTCAAATGGTACATAGAATCCAATAAGCCAATAAACAGAAAAGTTGAAACTCAGATAATTTTTCTTTAACTCATACTGAAATACTGCAATGGACGGGTACGGACCAGTTAACTTACTCTCAGTTAATATGCAAACATACTAGAATTTGAAATAAGAAATCTATAATTTAATGTTTTAATGCTGAGCAAGAAAATATACCAGGTAATACTAAATACCATTAGCACATCAGTCTAGGTACAGCCTAGAAATATATATGCAGTAAGGAAATTGGGAGATGCTTAATTATCTTGTCACTACCATCAGCAGGAATGACATATATAGTTCATATTTTTTTTAAGTCAGGTACAAGTGGTAATCACGCTATCCTATCCATATTCAGTATCCATGGAAAATTAATTGTGACAATCATTTATTTTTTTTTCTAATCTTTCCACACAGTTTATGGTTGCTATATTTAAGCCAGTGGTCAATCTGCATGTTTTAGCAAACTGCCATAATGGAATTTAATATCTGTTCATTGATTTATCATTTTTACTGTTTTAACAAAACAATGTCACACATGTCAACAAATGAGGCAGAAATCACCGGTCATATGATTAAAGCTGCTCTTTATAGAATCACTTGCAGACTTCAGCTGTCATATAAGTTCACACCCAAGACAGCTGAAATTCCACCCATTCACTGTCCTGCATAACTACTCTCGTCTGAACTTCTTGAACTGACAGTTTCCAAAGGAGTTCAAAGTAGCAGCTTTAGTGTGTTGCATACCTGTACTTCTTGCCAGTTTCAAAGGATCTGAAACACTCTTTGTATCACATGATTTTAGTCCACTTGTCACATGTGTCATGTCTCTGTTTTTTGTCACAAATTCATTTAGCATGTTTAGGTGACTATTTGGGGGAATACTGTCGTGATGTTGGAGGTCTCAGAATTGGAGTGTATTATGTCAATACAGTTTGCTCAATTGAGAACATTTGGCATCAAGGGGTTATTCTACTGTACTCCGACAGTATTGGTTTGACTTCTAACCAAATGTTGGTAATCAATTTCTAGAACTTTTCAGAACACTTTATGCCTTAGGCTGTGAACACATGTCGAATGTTTATATTTAGAAACTTCATAAACATAACATCAACAATATAAATTACCTACGTCAAAGCGATGCCCAGAATAACAGCTGACTTTTAACAAGGTTTAAGCAGAGACGGTTTCCACAATTGATTCTTTGATCATTTCTCCGAAATTTTGTGTGGTGCTGGCCTGTTCTGTAGATGGGCTTGCTGGTTCCTTCTCCGTGGTGGTTTTCTTCTCGTCACGCTTTTCTTTCTCGTTTGGCATTTCAAAATTAGACACTGGCTCCACCTTTTGGGCCAGAGGAAAACTAAAGAGATCAGAAGGTGCTGCATCAGAAATACCATCTGTTGAAGAAACCTGGCCGCATGACTGTGTACTATGCAAAGATGGTACAGACGAAGAGATGCTTTGATTGCACATTTCAAATGATGCTGCTCCCTGATTGGACGTGGATGAGATTTTGAATGATCCCAGTGATGTAACGGATTTTTTAGTGGAGGATTTCAGCTCATAGTACTGCGGCTTGTCATCATCTTCTTTCTCTGTTGCCATGGGAGTGCTGGCTACTGCAGAATTGGCATCGTACTCGGACATCGTCTGGTATTCACCAGCGCAGTGATCCTCGTTTTCATGGCTTAATGAGTAAGATGGCGGGGTGCAGGAAGGGGCAGGCAGGGCATCATTCTGATTGAAATACTGGCTGGAGCGGTAGTTGGCGTTAGTCTGGTTATGTCCAGCTGTGACGGGACAGGATGAAAGGGAAGCGTCACACAAACTGCTACTATTGGAGGCGGAATTTGATGCCATGGTACTGGAACTCACTGAACCCGTTTGCCCACATCGCCCGTTTACACCGATGTTGGCCTGTGGTGGAGACTGAGACCCAAGCAGCATCTCTCCCGCCATGGGTTTGGACTGGACAGTGGAGCTGAAGGAACTCAAATCTTGTGACTGAGATTGGGTATCTGCTGAGCAGGTGGGAGTGGTGAGAGCACTACTGAGGGAGGTACACTGTTGTGGGTAGCTTCCTAGAACTTCTCCATCTGCTGATGTCATCGAGCTTGCACTGGGGGTTCCTTCATCCTGGAGGCTCCTGGTGGGATACTGACAGTAGTTTGGCTCCGGAGTCCAGCCAGGACCATTCTGGATGTGGTTCGGGTAGCTGGGGAATCTTAGTGGGTTGAGAATCTCCGATATTGGCTCCAGTTTATAGCTGGACATAGGGCCACTCAGATCCAAGTACTTCTGTTCAGGTTGTGCCGGTGTGGGGCCAAAGTTGTTGTTCTGACAGGGACCATTAGGAAAGTCTTGACTGTCTGGTGCTGCATGGTTCATTGTTTCCTCTCCGCCTCCACTACCGGGGATGATGTCATACGGTGCAAGACTCTGAAAATTCGGGAACTGCCCCTGGGGATCCTCGGGTGGGGTGCTGCCCTCACTGGAGCAATCGCTGCTCTCAGAATATGAGCTGTCCTCTTTGGGGAACTGATACATCATGGTGGTATTCTCCGCATTGTAGGCCTCCTCATCATCACTGAACAACATGACCTGTGGCAGGGACTCCCCCGGGTTGGTGACCGTCGGCAACCCCATCTGGTTCTCCTCCGGTACAATATTCTGGCAGAAGTTCCGGTTGGCAGGTGGGGCATGGGAGTGACACGTGTCGAGTTCAGCAGCACTTGGGGGAAAGTGAGGCTCACGCATTAAAATATCGCTCAGCTCGCCCTTCTGACAGTCACGACAGCTCCCCATTTCAGTACTGTTGAAATCTTCCACGTGCGGTCTGGAGTCATTGTGTCCGTTAATTTGGCTGCCATTACTACTGCGTTTTTCCTGTGCAGCACTGCTGTGGGTGTGGGAGTTCATTCCAGCACTATTATTGACCTTGACTTGTTGTTTGCGACTATGCTGGTCAGCCTGTTTCTTTTCCAGTTCCAGCCTCATTAGGGTGTGGATGAAGTGAGTACGCACCCTGATGGGGTTGAACTCGATGCGTCCATATTTGTTTTTGCAGCCTTCTTTGCTGCAACCGCACGGAAATGCAAGACGATCTACTTGGCATTTGATGCCTGCCAGACTGCAGATGCAGGTTTCTGGATCGCAGACCACTTTACAGTCACAGCCACATACCTCACGGGAACCACGGATTTCCTTGCAAAGGTCCCTTTCTTCGGTGTCAATCTTTTTGATTCCTGCCTGCCGCAACATGATGCGTCGTTGCCGGGTTGGCACAGGCTGCAGAAAGTAATAATCGTCCATGCTGAGATCATCGTCTGAGGAACTTTCTGAGCTGTTCTCGCTGCTGCCACTACCCGCCATACTATTTGTGCTTCCAGTATCGGAATCGGATTTGGACAGCGTGGCATTGCGCACTTTCTTCGCCAGCTTGGCAGCCATGGGCAGATGGATCTTGTTTTGTTGTTGCTGTTCCAGCAAGATTCGGTGATGTAAAAGACGCTGCATTTTGGTATACTGGGTTATGCTGTAGTGCTCTTCGTCTGCGTGTTTCCGATCCATTCCTACAAGAAAACAAAGTAAATGGCTTAAGTACAAGGTACTGTAATAACATGAGTACTGCACAAGTGAAAATTACAAAGAAAATCAACCAAAAAGTTTCAAGCATAAAACATAAACTGGAGAATTCTTAGTAAAAGTGCTATTGAGAAAAGTGGTTTCGATACTCAGAAAACTTTACTAAATACAGCAAAGTACTGGTGGTTCCAAAGGTAACATATCAGATTAACACTTAAACAAAACAGAAGGCAACCACAATAGTGCCATATAGTGTCATTCAACCTTCAGCTGGCAATGTACCGGTATATCATGTACTATGTATACCGGTATATCTTAGGTCAATTTGAAACAGCAGGTGTGGGCATATAATTTTACAGAAACTTAATGAAATGAAAATGAGCTCAGTATGGAAACAGTACGGTTACCGGTAATAGAAAACGATGATGAATCCAATTTTGTAGTCTAATATCGAAATAGTAAAATCGATAGGATAAGGGTAAATTTATCACCTCACGTTAACTAATTTTACTAAATTGCCGCAGAGCATGTAACATGAGAGCAAGGGATATTATGTGAATTCTGATATAAGAGAAAGCACAGCAGCTGCAATTTACTGTGCTGATGGCTGCTAGCTGCGAAACTAATCAATAATAACACAATTCCAAGTGCCTTGCACACAAGCAAGAACAAAATATTGCATTAATATTGACTGGCAGACCCGTCTATTGACGTCTAAGTTCATGTCCCTGAGGTGCTTTAAAGCAAGGCCACTATAATCTCTATCGCTGATGGGGCAAAAAAGAGGGATACGGTCTGCCGGGAAGTCCACAGGAAAGGTGCTGTAAATAAGTGACCATGATTATGGTGCTTGCCTTCCTGTCTAACCCACCGACTACCACAAGTTGGCCTATGATATGTATAAGATGGCACACATCCTTGCTGCAACAGGTTTCAAAATTTAATTTGTTTGTAGTTATGTAAATTTTACTGTAAATTTAACATTTTTAAGGAAATAGTACCTTTTCACAATAATATTACATTATACCTGAATTATGCTTTATGTTCAGTCCCTGATCACAGTCGATTCATGCCTCTTTGCATTCGTGGTTTGCGTAAATTGCTCTACTGTACCCACTAGTCTACTTAATCAAAAGCTGGATTTTTTTCTTAAAATTGTTAACTACGTACACATGGACAAAATTGTATACAATGTATACATGGTAGAACCAAGTGTTTTGTTGGCAGAATGTGGTGGTGCACCTGTCAGAATGAGACACCTTGCCCTATCTTGCACCATTTAACCTAACAGGTAAGTCTTTGTATTCTAGTACTGGGCCAGAATGGGAAGAAAAGCAAACAGATTCAGGATCAGGGATGTACTTTTGCCTCCCTATCCTCCGTGATTCTTGGGATATGCTGTCTAAATCAAGACTGGAGCCATTCACATTCTTGCCCTGGAACAGGTAACGTAGTATGTCTGAATATGGCCCCTGCCACTCTGCTGCCATGAGGGGGGGGGGGGGGGGAGGGGGGGGGTGGAAAGAATAGGGGGGGCGGGGTGTGCAGATAGGATAGCCCCTCCCTGTGGATCAGTGTGTTATAGATCCAGATCCTAGAAATTCCAGGCACAGCCTCTTACTTTACTTTTCTGCTATCTGTGCAATCCTTTCCATCTCCCTCCTCCGACTGTTACCACTTCCTATACACGTTGTGGAATGGGCTTTTTCACTAGGTGGCAAACTGGGTTGGAATAAGGCCTACGTGCGCCATACAGATAGCCTACCAATAGGTTTGCCAACAGGCTTCTGGAGCAATGATGATCAGAGCCATCCATCTGTCCATGGTGCTGATGGGCTAGCGAAAGCATGACTGGCATGTACCATGCTATCAATGAGGGTATGACCCGCAGCATAACAAGACTGAAATGGGGAAACATCTAGAAATCTTCACAGCTTGTTTGAATGCCATTGGTTTAGTAATGGCACTACTGGATTAAGCATAATAATTTTATGACCACATAGTCACAAATTTGATCCTCTGTACTCATGAACAATGAACACAGGGAATGATTGATCTAGCTTCTATTTTACCTATCAAACTTGTCATTTGGCATATGATCACTCACTCAGATAAGGTATTATTTACTGGATTAAGCATAATAATTTTATGACCACATAGTCACAAATTTGATCCTCTGTACTCATGAACAATGAACACAGGGAATAATTGATCTAGCTTCTATTTTACCTATCAAACTTGTCATTTGGCATATGATCACTCACTCAGATAAGGTATTATTTAAGTGTCTATGCAGACTGAAGTTTGTCTTAATTTTAAGATGTATTACGTGTAATTATAATGGCTGAGAAGGAACCTCATGACTGAAACAAAAAAGTTACCCATGATTATATATAGCAAACATTTTAAATTAATTGGTTATGTCAAAGAAGGGGAGGTGGCGAAATAAAGGGCCACTAGGTATAAACTCATTTCAATGGCACTCTACATAACCTGACTAAGATGATCATGATGATGCTCAGCTTACATGTTAAGTAGAAGCAATTTCTTCAATAATTCATAAAAAAGATTGCAAGTGAATGTACATACAGCCATGCCCCAGTACCACTGGCAGGCAACACCTAGGTTGACATTCTATTATCACACAATCCCTGGAAATGTGCAACCCCCAGCCAGTCCCACCCACCCAGACCAATTCCTAAACCTAATTACTGTGACGCCAGCCCCTCACAACGGCAGCAAGGACCCTGCATTTCACAGCCTTGCCGCACAATCCATTAATCCACATTATGCTAACCCAACTGATCCCATCTTGCCTGATTGCCAAAGACGCCCTTTTTCCCTACCTAGGCCAACTCCCGTCGCCCCCTTCCCACCCACATCCCCCTATACCCTTGGCTCCATCCCTGTCATCTCTCCTGGGAGAACGTTCTAGCAATCTAGCTCCCCGCCCCCATCTCTTTTAATGGCGGCTACGGCCAGCCAGCCACGCTTGCTCCGGTTGTCCCTGTAACAAGGCTAAGGACGGACGGCCTGTAGCCCCATTCCTCGTCTCCATAAACAGCATATTGTGAGGTAAGGATGCGAGGCTTCCTGGACAAAGCCCGGTGCTGGGTTAGCAGCAAGAGACTGCAATGATAAATCTCCTCGGTGTCCCCACTTATTGTTGCTCCACTGTGACTATTGATCAGCTTGGAGGCTGGTCTGGTTGCCACATCCGCCGACAGACGGTCACAGACCAGTGTCGCCAAACGACACCATATTAGTAGGCGAGGGTGTCTGCCATAGCCGTGGTCCTCACATGGGCCATGTGGTCACAATCAGGGGATAGGCAGCGGCGGCACATGTGCAAAAGCCTCAGCAAGTGTATGGCATGTATACCGGTAGTTTTAATAATACTGCATCACATTGTACATTTTGCAAAACTAGCAAAAGTCCACATGCCACACTAACCAATTGTCAGTTTTGTAATCTAGATTCTCAATAATTTGATCTTGCAAGCAATATTCTACATTCATCTGTGAAACATGTTGAAACCTCAGCTTCAGCATGTTGTCAGTTGATCCAATTTGTGAAATACACAGAACTCTGTAAGGCAAGAAAAGCTGACTCTGGATCACTACATGACAACAGGCATATAATCTGCACAAAGTAATCTTTTTATAGTTCCAATGAATGTGATCTTCAAATCTCAAATGTCTGCTACCAGTATACAAGGATAGTAGGTAGGGTCCACTCCAAAGAGAAAACTCCAGTACATCAAAGTAACTGAATAGGGCATGCAATTTTTTTGCCTTGGTCAGTGAGTGCCCTGGTCCTAGTGCTGTTAGTTTTTTAACACAAGGATCATGGGCAGAGTTTCCTTCAAATTTGAGCATTCCCCATTTCTGTCTACCCTGTAGTCAGGTTATATGATGAAGAGTAAAGACAAATGTAAGCGTTTGTTGGGGGACCAGGCTACATTATGCCAATAGTGCCAGAACATTGTACACTGTTGTAAAGGTGCCCAATCCTATTCTAGCTGCTCAGCATCAGATTCTGCGTGGATTAAATGTGATTAATTTGCTATACAACAGTTGTGGTTAACCCTACAGTGACCTTTGAAATGAAATGTAGCATGGAGGTCTGTACTAGTAACAAGAGTAACCATGATCTTACCAAGTGTAGAACCTCCTTGACTTGGAACACAGGTAAAGCCTTGTTTCCGAGGGAAGTAATAGACAGTCACGCCATCAAAGTGGACCTTCTTTTTCGCCTTCTTCGCTATATGTGCTGTGTCATCTGGAGGAAAGTTGACAACAGAATATAGTTAGCAGTGACAGTAAATGACATCAATTTCTTTCTGCAAAATGCAGCAATGCAAAAATGTAATACAACGATGCCCATTCCTCAACATTAAATCAAAACAAGAAAGACCACTGGGACAGCGGAAAACCCCGCCGCCAACAAACTACACAATGTGACATCCAGATTAATCTCAAATACTAATATGAAATATTTGCAGCACACCACTCTCCTACATATCTGAA
>JAAUYG010093507.1_pt1 | contig 17103 bp, 11 predicted proteins | sample 7278091 | NCBI WGS metagenome assembly JAAUYG01 (sample SAMN14350201, study PRJNA611818) | marine sediment metagenome | isolation source: surface marine sediment (0.6m) | place: French Polynesia: Moorea | collected 2018-08
AGAAGAAGAAGAAGAAGAAGAAGAAGAAGAAGAAGAAGAAGAAGAAGAAGAAGAAGAAAAAAAGCAGTGGTAGTAGCTAATTCGTGCTTTACCTCAGTCCCATCCTGCCTCGTCAGAGTTGTTCATTTGTGGGTATTCACCATGAGCTGTGGTCAGAATGGTTTCCGTCGGCATTCATCCTATGCAAGACCACCCAAACAGCTGCATGTGCATATACACGTAGTCTTCTCACACTATACATACCATGTGCCAATTAAGAGAGTGCCCTCGCTTAACCTTGAGGTCGACAGTCCTAATACCAAAGACCTTGTATTTATACTGAGCATCTTTCACTTCAAAGGCTAAATATGTTTGTATGACAAAAACACGAACTGCATGTGCTGCACGATGGTTGCAGGTCCGATATCTTGTCAATGCATGCAATGTGTGCAAGTGGTCTGGCCAGCCATCGTGGTGACCTCTCGTGGAAATTCACCAGGCTTCACTCTCGTGAGAGTTACTTCATTGGGAGATGTGCATTAAGCAGTCTGAATATTCATTTCCAGCCTCTCAGGGTAGCGTTTTGCACAAATATGGAATAGTCCTTAGACTAATACAATATCGGAGGGATGAGAGGTTTCGCTACATGGTGACGTGTCCTAGGAGTTCCCGTGCCTGCGACAAATCTGATGACGTGGACACAGAGAGGCACTTTAGAAGAGGCCATGGGATAGTTTCTTAAAAAATTAAGTCAGCATTAAATCTTAGAATAGAATAGAATATAGAATAGAATAGAATAAAACTTTATTTAAAGTCGGTTTCTGCTACAACAAAGAACATTAGTACACAGTACTATTGTATTGGCAACGAAAATGGCAACGAAAATGGCCATCTATTATGCTAGTACGGTTCACATGGTGCTCGTACGATTAGGTCCTTTAACTGCCACCGATGTATGGAATTTCAATATGTTTTGCTTAAATACATGAATGCAATCTGAACCCAAAGCTTGTCAATTGGACCTCACTGTCTTTCGCAAATTATTAAACTAAGTTTACCTAGCTGTGCCGATAGTTTCTTAGAGGCGAGTGCAAATTGTCGTGCGGTATCGTTGATTTTCACTTGCTTTCACTGCGCTTGCATGGTCAATATACATGTAGGTTGGCCGTGCATGCCAGTCTTGTAAGCCTGACGTGGTACTTGATGTACAGATTTCAATGTGGTGTGATATGTATTGTAGACTGGGTATGACGCTCTTAGATGTTTTACATGAGTGGAAGCTACTAATCATAGACTTGTGTTTACATGTACTTGTGTTTATGCAAATCGGTTCAAAGCAGAAACCACAGTATTCCCACATTATAAATATATACATTACTATCTTGCATGCCGGTCGAAAAGCCCCAATCTTTAGGCGAACCAGTTCGGTACGCTAGGATGCAGGAACAGAAATAACGCCACTTTCGAGAGTATTAGACAACCACTGAGACGGTTTTGATGTCGCCTAGTCCACTCAGCCGCCTATTGTAAACTAGGAAGCTAGTCCGACGATTTGATGGGTTGTCCCCGGTCCCAAAGGTCAGCAGCCTTTTATTTTAGAACGTCTGGTGGTGAATAGAACAATCCGGTTGAAAGGTTTCTTTCCCTACTATTTTTTTTCCTTCAAATGGACGTCCTTTTTTCTAATGGGGTCCCCAAAAGTCTGACCGGATTTGTCAAAGTAATGGACCGACCGAACAATGGAAATTAGCAGCTGCACTGCTTTAATTTAGCCCCAAGGTTGCTTTAAAATAGCCTGCATGAAGCCGTCTGCTTCCCGGGAGCAACGTCAAAAGTTGCTTGCTTCCAAAGTAGGGTGAAGAAAAACGTCAGGCCACGTCATGAACGTATGTTTGTGTGTGTGTGTGTGGGGGGGGGGGGAGGGTGAGTGGGGGGGGGGGTCGAGGGGGGCATGCACATGGCGTTCCATCACTATAAGACACTTAAAAGGGGGGTATTTGAGACTTCTGGCCGATTTCAGGGAGGAGGGAGAGAGAGAAATTCAAATGAGATACATTTTCTATCTCATTTTCAGAGAGAGAGAGAGAGAGAGAGAGAGAGAGAGAGAGAGAGGAGAGGTCGTGTTATGGGGTATGTCCCCTGGCTTAAAGTTTATCAGGCCAGACCAGCATTAGTGGCCAACGGACACAGGCGCGTTGTCGTGGTAACAAAAGCCAGGAAGAGATTTGAAATTCAATTTTCTTCCCCGTCTCCTATCCAATCAGGCCTGGCCAGACACGTGAGAGACTGACAGGATGGGAACCAGTCTGAAGACCGTTACATGGCTCCTTCTGTAAATGTAATTCAGTTCCTGTCTCATTGGTCAAGGCTTACATAGTTGCGTCTGTGGACAGGTTGAATGAATACTTTCTCTCAATAAATCATCTTTACGCCACAATACTTGCTTTACCTGTTTTCGTCCAGTTCTAACATTTACAAAAGTACATCTGCTATGCATGTTACGTTCGAGAAGGTAAAAGTTAGATGGAAACTTACATTCTGTAATATTGTTTCACTGCATTTTTCATTGGAATAGGAACCCAATACGTTCGATACAACGAATATGTGCATAAATTACAAAGGAGTCTAAATTAAAACTACTGAAAAATTCCCAAACAGAAATAAAATACTAACTAAAATTTAAAAATACAAACATAACATTTACAGAATGCAAGACAACAGGCTTTATACAGTGATTTATCTCTGCCGAGTATCTCATATGACCAGAATATTCCGTGAAAGACCCTATGTCGGTCATTCGATGGCGTTTCAAGCACTTCGGTGCAAATGCCAAATCTATTCAATGCAAATTCGAGCTCTGGTCATTTATAGGCATTTCGCTTCTAAAGATACATGGATAAAACAACGAAAACTCCGCGCATGATAGTTGAGACAGATGATCCTAGCCGCAGATGGGAGTGTGTTCATTTCCCAAAGAATGCTTTGTGGTCTAAACTGTAATCAGGCGCTGGGCCACACACGAATAACAGCCATTTTAAATCGCACGGCAGCTTTCCCGTACCGAACAGCAAAGCCTGCATGTTACATGCAGGAACTTCCGTTTCACCCAGAGCCTACGGCGTACAGCAGGAAGGTATGCAAATTAGGAGGATGTTTTGGCTAAAGAATTTTTGTTTTGTTTGCGGTCGTTGCGATAGCGGCATTAGGTTTACTTCTGTAAATTTTCGCATTTAAGCACACAACATTGAACGTTTAACAGTCACTGACTAGCGAGGAATAAGAGTGCATGTGAAACAGTTTAGTAAAGCTTAAAAATGTGCTTCCGCGTATTTAACTTGGCAATTTATCGCCAGATTACGTACGCATAAAAGTGTCATAGAGAAATATTTATTTCGTGAACCTTTGCATTACATCTCGTTATTTCGAAAATTATGTACTGGTTATTTCGTGATTTTTTTTCATTTATTCACGAAGGTACATGTATGTCGTTATTTCGCGAAATAAACTCCTTGTTCGTGAAAAATATGGCTTTATTTCGCGAAGATATGTCGTTCCCGAAATAACTCCATACAACGAGATGTAACGCAAAATTTCGCAAAATGTATCTTTTCTCTATGACGATTCTATTAACCATAACCATAATGATGATGGTGATGATGATGATGATGATGTTGTTGTTGACGATGATGATGATGATGATGATGATGATGATAATAATAAAATAATAATAATAATAATAATAATAATAATAATAATAATAATAATAATAATAATAATAATAATAATAATAATAATTAACAATAAAAGCAGCAACAACACTAAATTAAATAAAAAGGCAAGCACTTCGTTTTTGCTATCCACCAAGATGGAATACCCAATCTTCTATGTAGGTGTCGTAAGGCCGGTTAAGTACGTATATTATGAGCCCTCATTGAATCAGACATGCACGTCCTTGTGCTGAAAATGAAAGCTCTTAGGCAAACGCTTTTTTACAGATTTCATCTCGTCGGATCCTGATTGGTAGGAAATGTCATTTAGAACAGAAATCACTCCCTGCAAATGCCGAGGACATGCCAAGCATTCTAATATCCATGCTTGTGTAATACCTCTTTTCCCCGGTTAAGCAAGTGTAAATCGCTTGAGGGACGGTGCCCACGAGCTTTGGATGGGTGGATTGGTGGTGGTGGGGGTGGGGTGGGGTGGGGGGGGGTGTAACATTTCCTGTGAGAAAAACTAAACGGGGGAAATTCCATCTTAAGGTCCAGGGCTGCAGCCTTTATGAAAAGACCTAATTACGAAGCTACTTACGGCTCAAATGAAGCGCAGAAGTAATCATATGGTCCGTCTGCTCTGTCCAGGGGCTATTTGGTGCAACAATATAAAACCAGGCAGCTTATGTGCATGGCATGCCAGATTAAGATTAACCAGGTGCCAGAGAATCCACATAATTAAAGGGATATATAATCACAGTTGTGTTATTACATGCAGGAGAGTGGAATAGAAGAAGCGCCGGTCGTTTTATATACATACGGAATGGGTGCATGTGTTTTATTGGAGTTCGACCATTATCACAATCGTTCAGATAGATAATTTTATTTCCCACATAAATAAAGAAAACAATTGGCTCTCATAATTAATTGAACATGAAAATAACGGTAGAGCAGAGAGTCTCAGGCCATCGAGTTGGACTAAAGATCAATGAGAAAATAACAAGCATAAAATGCATCAATATTCATAATTTCATAATTTGTATGACTTGCAAACTGGCTACCTGCAATTTAAAATTTGGCAACATGTGCCTGTGTCACAAGAAATTTTAAATCGATTTCACAATTTTGTGTGGAGTCATTTGTTTCTGAAAGTTAATACTTTGACAATAGTTGTAATTTTCTAAGTGCTGCTTTGTTTGCAAATGAGGAAACATAGCTACATGCCAGATCCATATCTTTACACAATTAATATTGAGTAGCTAAGTGTATGCATGTTCATCCCTCTTGTTAATATACAAGTTCTTAGTATCTGCCGGCCATTCGTCACGTAGTCACCGTCCGCGTTGCTCCAGGAAGATCGGCGACTCGACTGAGATGGATTTCTTAGAGTGTCACTTCCTGTTCGCTACATTGCACTTGATAACCCTCTTACGAAACCGAGGCTCGACAAGAGGCATGTCGTCGCCAAGATGCACATCGTGCCGGCTCGCGATTCGTGACGAAGATGTAGCTTCCAGAATGAACAAGTGGTGATTATCCGCTGCAAATTACGGCTTAACGAGCAGCTTAACATGCCGGCGTGCAACTCGCTCCGGCGCACGGTTTGAGTATGGGAACTAGGGAAACGATGCTCATATATATTGGGCTGTCCAAACACGTGCGGCGTGACGAAAAACACGGCAAGCGAAGCGAACTTCGGTTCAACAGAGCCGTGAACGAGAAAGGTGGCAGAGAACTCGTCAATTATGCCATCACTCGACTCCGGAGTGTCGCCGAAGAAGACCAGGGAGAGACGCTTGTCGGCAGGGAGCGACGCTTGCCGGTCACTGGGATCGCTCAACCTTCAGCGGACAGCTCGACACTGTGTAGCTTCTGCTTGGAGGCTGTATGCAGAAGCTAACGTTACATGTTTATAATATTCCCCGTCAGGGAACAAAGATGTGCGTGGTTGGTGGGTGGGGTTATATGAAGCCGCCACTATTATTGTCATTAGTGTTCGTTTTATCATTCTTGCCGATGACATGTTTATGATCAAGGTAGTCACGTGTCTCGAAGTTTCCACAAGTTAGATTTTGGCAAAGGACCGACGCACCTACTTAAACTATATGTTGTTGCTTTTTTCAGATTAGTGCTATATATTGTAGGTTCAGTATTAGCGAGGAATATATACCTTAATTTTGCCGAAGTATATCCTAAAACAATGTACCTCAGGGCTTTTCTGTGCATATCCTAGAATAAACTACTACTACTGCTGCCGCTGCCGCCGCCGCTACTACTACTACTACTACTACTACTACTACTACTACTACTACTACTACTACTACTACTACTACTACTACTCGACTACTACTTCATTCGCACAATAGGTACATTCACAAATAACAATGTGACACGTCACCTTCCCACAAGCATGCCAATGCTTTGGGATTCTACTTTAAGATCACCATGGAAACACGTCCTCTCCAGAAGACCATCTTTGGACGACCAAAATTGAAATATGACTACTGTATTGTTTCAGAATTGAGACCACCTCATAATTAAAACAACTTTGGCCCCCGTCGTGAGTGGACTTAATTCTTTGCTAAAAATTATGGATGGAATTTTTCTTCTGTATCTTCATTTTTGCCTTCTGTCTTATCTGTTATTGGTTAATAAGGCATGGATCTAAGGCTAAATATGATTTTAATAAGATATTTGTGGCTGCTCATAGAATTTGTTAACCGAAAGAAGATAAACATATGGGTCCACCAAGGCCTGTTAGAAATACTAGTATTCAATGGAATGCTCATTAATCAACTCACCTGGCTTTTCACGTCAAGTTAATACAAGCCTTGGTCACCTATAGACTGATTGTGGTTACATTCGCTGAAACAGTTTTTTTTTCTTTCGGACATACCTGAATTTTGTTCGAAGTCTGGTCAACATGTAGCCATTGCAAAGGTCGCTTTATCTACAATAATTATTCCCGTTGATCTACCGCCCACAAGGTTAATAATCCCTGGCCCAGATTAGGCTTAGGGCTTGCTTGGCGAAAACGTCTGTGGGCTGCAGTGTGGCTTAAGAGATCGGATAACCCAGACCATACGGAATTTGCTTAAGCACAGCACACGTAAAACAATTTCCCTATAGAGTGTGTCACATGGGGCATGTGGCAATTAATTATTGGAACTCGTCGCCTGAGAACTGGATTGGGGTGACTCAGGTGTGGTGACCTTCCTCCTGGGCTGGAGATGTCGAAAAAACTGAAGTCTAGAAGGTCTTGACTTAAGTCATATCCTTAGCCAATCACAGCGCTCAAATTGTTGGCTTAAGTTAAAACTTAGACTTAAGTAGCTCTGATTCTCTTTTGAGAAGACATCCTATAGACTCCAGATATTTCACACAACTACATGGTTATATTAGCGCGCTTAGGTGGCTGTGTGGAGGTTCTCATAACGCATTAAGAGACATGGGCCGTGAATAGCGTGTTATGTGTAATTTCTGAAAGTTTTGCTACATAATGGACATATTTAACGTTGGCATGTTATCAGGACAAAGAGAGCCCTCGAGTACAATTAGTCCTATATTTAGTTTCTACAACACTTATTTTACCAGCAAGTTTTAGGCCTACAGGCAGGAAACCACTGGATGTACTGGGAATTTTCCACTATACATACACTGGGATTACTTTTTGTTTCCACCTGGAGGTGTGTAACACAAGCATTTTAAAAACTGCCGATGGTGTATGAACCAATATGTGTTTCACCGGAATCACCCATGCCACCCCAGAACCTAAGTTGGGGGCTACGCACCCTCAAATGTAATACGAGTTTTTAACTGACGCACTTTCCCCTTTGTGACATTGTATCCCTTGTAAATGACTTTATTTCTGTTACTCGTTTTCTGCGTGATTATATTGGTACTAAGTCTGCACATCAATCAATCAACAAAGCCTTCGTAATTTTCGCATTAAAGTCTTCGCATCACCTTTGAATCCGGTGCAAAGGGAGCATTTCACGCCGCAAAATCGTAACACAGTCTGTTTTTCATTCGACGTCAAACTACACTTGGCAATGCAGCGCCTTTTAACCAATCGATATCACATTGTTGCTTAATGAAGCTTCGGTCAATCATTGTCGAACTTCGCTTTCGGGCATTTCCTCTTCTGTCGGGCATCTTCGGGATAAGTTTTCTGTTTTCTGTTTAATGTGTTTAAAATTGTCCCAATTAGCATTTCTGTGAAGCAACTCTTTAACTGATGTGTTCCTTCGACAGTACGGTTCGTATATTCAATTTAATCTGCCTGTATACAGTAAGTATACACCGGAAATAGACGCAATCAAATTCTTAGCCAATTACATTGCTAAGATTGGTCAAATATTACATTCCGGATATTTAGGTGAGATTTCAGTTCAGTGGGCCTATTGCTAAACATAATACACAAAAGAAACACCTGCACAAGACATATGGAGAACAATATTTATTCTTCAATAGTAAATACCTTATCGCAGAAAGAAAGCGTTCAGTCACGTCGGCAATTCATTCGTCCATTCACACACGCTTTCGCTTACTTCGACCATATCAAGCTAATAACCATGTGAATAATTGATCACAACCAACCACGAAGCATATTTTTCTTGGTTTATACAGTACATGCCACCGACATCATTACTCCTGGCTTCGTTACCAAAATCTGACACCGGAACAACATACAGTATCCACGGACCACGCAAACCGGGCGTGCCGGGAATCAAAAATATAATAATTAGTCCAACTAAACCGGGAACTCGGCATTTATATAGAAAATACGCAAGTTGTACATTTTTATACATAACGAGATATCTGCGGTTACAGCACAAATTAAATTAAGAACACAAAATATACAACTGTCATGTCACAGCCGTGAATTATTACTGGGTTCCCATCGTTTATTCCTCTCAGACCACTGGCTGGTACCTTGGCAGTTTAGCAGAATAACAGAGGTCAAAGGTCAAAGGTTTTTTTTTCCATACATGAGAGACTCCCCCATGACCCAACAACCTGCCATTTACACGTCAACACCAAATTGTCCAGACACAGCTTATAACTGATTTTTTTTGTGTTAAATTTTAGTTGTGGAACTAACGCAAGGAAAGCCCACGCGCAGCGGCACACAGCTACAAAATCGCCAGTTTTATCGGACCATTCAGTACTTAAGCCCTGGATTTAATTATGAAATATAGGGGTCACATCATTTACTCCTTTTTTTTTCTCAAATTAAGCCTAATTTCGGAAAGGGCCTACATTATACATACACTATATATGCACTTGAAATATGTGTACGTGGGTTTTGCCTAAATATACAAGTACATTTTTTTTATATTACAAGAGACCCGTGCTTAACTGTAAAACATTGGTTTTATTCAAAATTTTCCATGATCATCCAAAGCGATCACGATTTCTGGATTATTCTGCCTATCATGACTCAATCATTGAAGCTTTTATAGTCAATGTCATCCAGTTTAACTCTAAAAACCATGAGCAATTCAGTGTTACTTCTCTAAAATTAGGAACATGGGCTTAAATTAAGAATATTTTCCAGTAATTAGCCCATTGGGGCTAATTTAAGGTGGCGTTAAGTACGGAATAGCCCGGTAAGTGGCAAGCCTCCTATTTAAATTTACAAATATGCTTAATAAATATATAAATTATAATTAAATGCGCAATATTTTATCATGGGAGTTTTGCGAATAACTCTAAGTACAAATTAATTTATATTTTCAAAATAGTTTTCTACCATGCGACAACGGCCGAGTAAAATCGAACAGCCTTTAATTGATCGTTCTTTGGCATTTCATTCCAATTTCACCCGATACGACATTTGACGCCATGCAAAAAGGTCAAAATTTCCCCCGGTATAATTAATGTACCTTTGGCGACACCTAGATAGCTGACTCACAATAGATACATTGCGTATGTAGTGCGCATTGTCGCGAACCGTAGAACCAATAGCCAGCAGCGTATTGTAACGGTTTACGATATTAATTTATTTGAATAACCTTGTGACGTCCCGCACATACATAGCTACTGATCGAATAGCCAGGCATATAGAAACTTAGCTTCACAAAAACGAAGCCTGGTTATCTCCTGTGCGTCGCAGCTTGTTGCAATATGAAAAAAAACACCATAAAAATCCCTCTTTAAGAGTGACAGCTGTAGTTATTACCTACTGTTGTTGAGTATAGATTTTATGCCAGTTACCAGTGAGGTCCTACGGCGGCGGCATACTTATTGCAAGTTTCTCCAGAGTGGAACTGGCGAGCGTCTGTCATTTTAGAGTTCATGTAACCCCTTTACTTCACTGGAGCCAGCAGGCAGACGGAACTTGAGACACGTGAACACCAAAATGACGTCTCTGCCACTAGTGCTCTGTCGTAACCGTCCTTTAATGACATATTCATGATAACACAGCGTGACAGCGTGCTCCGAGATATGTGGCCGGAATAGAAGCATGCATCCCCTCGCAACACTACATGTACGTGCCCGTGTCAATGTAATTTATGTCATTTATTGTAGTAACATGTGGTATAATGTGACATAAGTATATTTTCGCACTTTTTTGTCCCCAATTCTATTTCTAATAAAATGGACCAAGACCTGCGTAAACAACAGGGCGTGCAATGAATCGCCCCAGAGTATATGCGATCTCTAGACCTAACGATCTACACATGGACCATACCTCCCCACCGCTCTCTCAGACCAGCTAGCTGATGGCTTTGTGGCTGCACCGTGGCCGCAGATAGTCTTTCTCATGCCTGTTGGGTTGCCGCTTGGCGAATGACTGGGTTACCTTCTGTATGTCCCATAGTTTCTTAAACCTTTGACCCAAACGTGTCCATTTTCATGCAGCACATACGGAATCAACTCGGGATGGATGCTATTTCGACAGCGGACTTTCCAAACTTCCATCTTCCAGTTACAATCACCAGATTTACAGTGGGAGGTCCAGAACAAACATTATAATTGCTGTGGGGTGGTTATCATTAAATTGTGATGTCTGCCCTATGGCTTTGATTAAAACATAGAGAGACTTACGCCCACTGTGTGCAAATCAGGATGCCGTCAACACTTTGAAAATATAGAACACTAGCAAACACCTAGACTCATGTTCCAGAGTCTAAACTATGCATTAATTCATAGATTTTTAAACAACTACTGGCAACAGCCCACAAACAAATGATTCATTGTTGGCACCCGACCTTGTAATGTTTACAGTAAGAAATTGGCCTTGAAGACATATCGAAGCAAAACAATTTAGCGGTATCACGTGACGTCATATTAGGGGCAGACGAACAGACCTATCCTTTACTGGGGAGGGGGGGTTACCATGTCTTACATCAACGGGTCAATTCGAGAATATGTTTCGCCTAACAAGCAATTCTGCTCGCGTGTGTTCCCGAGGGAAATGCTGCAAGTCGAAACGAAACTCACATAGGCGGCTGGAACATTTTTTTTTTTTGCCTCGAGCGAGGCGAGACACGGTTTTACACTCAGAACGCTCTGGCGCTGACCACTAACAGACTTCTCAGACAGAAGCCACAAGCCAGGCAGGCACCGTACTCGTGCCGAAGAAAGATGGCCGATGAGAGATTATACCCTCCGCCCCGCCTGCCCCGTTAATCATGTTGCCTTCCACAGAAGACAACTTAATTTCCGTCATAGAGTTTGAAGAATGAGACGACGGGCCGAGCGTTATGAGGTCAACGAGACACTCACACTTCAAAATTTCGATGGTAGACAAAATATAGACAGGTATGATCGAACTGTCTAGACAAAGGGGGAGTTTATATGCGCATACTTTTCGAAAAAGCACAGTAACAGATTATTTTGAATAACAAATGACAGGTTACAGAGTGCAGTTTTAGTGTCCCTCCTGTCCCACAAAATGACCTTACTTACGTGGAGGAGGGTCCGTTTACAATAGCTTAAGGCGTTCAATTCAGTGTGGGGAGATTGGATTCGAACCCCGGTCGCGTGGTTGCAAATACGTGACAATGGGGCGGTCGGCCATCATAGGTCGCAAGTCTCGCTTTTACACCGGACGGCTTTTCGCTCTTTGTGTTATAATAAATGTTATTTTTATATATTAAACCACACAATTAATAAAACGGGGATTATGCGCAATTCACAATATAGAATATAAAATCATTGTAGCTTCTATACAACGAAACCTGTTCGCAGTGCACTATATCAGACAGCCAAACCTAGAACTTCTCAGTACCACACTCCCAGTGATCCATTTTCAGTTCAGCAGTCCTCCCTTTCTTGCTTGTACATTTTCCATTTTCCCGCCACTTTGGTCCCTCCGCATCGTCTGCTCAGTCTGTGCGTTTCTACGTGAATTCATGGCGTCACCTTTTTCTAATCCTCCACGATTCACACGTTATTTTGTATAAATGCTTTTATAATCAGTTCTGCTATTTTCACAACGCAACATAAATTGTCAGCATCACCACCAGTGAGATCAGAATGTACAAACAGTGTGACGTTAACGAAGGAATGACATCCATGCAAGCTGGGCCTTAGTCAGAGTCCAAGGCATCACCTGTAGCGTTTGATTGACACGGTTCGATCATTGAACTTCAATTAGTGGAATAGTTCTACTCTTCGATTACGAAGGCACAGTGCCCGGATGCAACGACTCTGTATGTGTCTTTAAATATATATAGCGTCACTAGGTATGTCATGAGATGTATGACATCACGAGGTGCGACGTACCGATAATTGTGTTAGGCGTGTGACGTCATTATTTTCCTACCTGTTCTGTGTTGCGTTTCACGCGTGTTCGACATAACTCATGAAGTCCTAACGCTAGTCACAACTTTGATCAGTCACGTGGTCACTGAAGTAGGGTCACACATAATCCACCTGGTACCTGTTCGGGTTAGGTTTCGGCTGATCCAAGCCGAACGAGTTCATGGTGGAGAGAGGCCTGTAACATTTTCCGCCGGGTCCTCGATATTGGGGCGTCGCGTAACGTTGTCCGGCCGTCCCGTTACTGGTTGAGCCAGTACCCATGCTGAGGCTCATTGACCGTCGGAAGGACATTCGGCTGTTGCGCGCGGCCTTGGCGCAGTTCCAGCAGCGTCGGAACTCAAAACGGATGGCCGCCTTGAAGCTCGTGCTCATGATGCAGTAGCAAATAGGGTTGATGGTGGAATTGGCGTGTCCGAGCCAGAGGAAAAACGAATGGACGTAACGCAGGTTCTGGCCGTGATGCCTCAGGGTCTCCTCCGATAGGAAATCCAGAAGTATCCCGTAGATGTGGATTGGGAACCAGGACAAGGCGAAGAGCAGAGCCATGACAAACAGCATTTTGGCGACCTTTCGGCGTCCACTCAGGTTGGCACGGGCATTCTCCGACTCTGCAGCGCACACGCCGGCATGGAGGATGGACTCCGTACGCCACAAGTTGAGTCCGATCTGCAGGTAGCCGATGCAGATGAAAGAAACCGGTGTTATGTAGAGGAGAAACAACAGGGCGAAGTTGTAGGCGTGTTTAAGAGTGCGGGTACGCCAGCTTTCCATGCACGCCTTCATGGTTACGGAGAAGAGCTCTTCCACCACCACTTCTTGGCGTACCAGCAGATTTGGCAGCACCGCCAGCGCCGCCAGCAGCCAGATCCCGATGGCTATTCTCTGGATCCGAGTTCTGGACATAAAAGCTCTGGCTCTCAGCGGTCTCCGTATCGCATAGAAGCGCTCGGCGCTGATCACAGTGAGCGTCAGGATCGAGGACGAGATGGCCAACCCCTGTCCGAAGTTGACGATCTTGCACATAGCGTCCCCGTACACCCAATTCTGGTACACCTCCATCGCAACTGTGAACGGCATGCAGAGAAACACCACCAACAGGTCACACACGGCCAGGTTGACCAGGAACGAGTTGGTGACGGTCCTCATGTGGCGATTACTGGCGAAGATGTGGATGACCAAAACGTTCCCTATCAGCCCCATGACAAACGTCAAGCAATAGATGGCCACCAGAACGATCGTCGCGGTCTCTTTGTACATGAAGAAGCTGTTTTTGATCTCATCGATCATTTTGTCCGTCAACCAATCACCGTATGCGTCCGGCAGGAAACCCAGGCCGCTAACGTTCCCGCCTAGCGTCCCATTGTCGTCCCATGGCCCTATAAGAGCACCCTCGTAGTCCAGGAGGAACGGCGGCTGGGCATGGTTCAACATCCACCCGTCCATGTCGACGGAAGCGTTCTGGGGCTGCGATGTCAGGGGCAACCCCGGGTCTACGGTACCCCGCAGGGGTAGGCCTCTTTCGGTAGGAGCCTGCATCCCAATATTGGTGCTCGTAGGTAGGTAGTTAAGTCGAGTCCTGGCTGGAAACGAAGCTTATCACTCAGATGCCCACCTGGACATGATCAGGCAAGCTGGTTTTTATCGGTATACATGTACCTCAGCAACATTCTCCAACACATGTTCCTGTCGCTAGGGACTCTAATTACTCCGACCAACAAGGCTCCATCAGACACTTTGTTCGAGCGTCCACGTTCTTGTTACACACACCCTCGTCCTTTGTAAAAGAAGCTCTCTTCTTTTCAATCCGACACAATCTGTGTGGGGTATCACTCTCGCTAACTCCGGACGGAAGAACGGACGATGCTGTCGATCCCTTCCGCCCAGTTTTTGCAGCCGAAAACGAGCCTCATCCCAGGTTAATTATTAGCTGTCGTGTATTAAAGCGGGAAGTCCGGCTAGAAGCATCGCCGTCAACTCGGACGTCTGCGGAACTTTGGCTAAACGCGTCCATGGAGCCAACATGCCAATAACTATTGAACTGCTGCAGCCACGCTGTTGGCTGGCGGCGGCGCTCGGCGATTGCCTCGGTTCCTTCCTGCGCCGAGGGAAACTTTGCAGCGGCCCCCGGTGTGTGTGTGGTTTACCCGCTGCTACTTCTCCTCCGGCTGCAGCGCTGAGAGCAGAGCGAGGCGAATGGTAGATTGTGTGTACTATGGACTGTGTCAGCGCATGGAGAGACCCTGGGAGGGAAAGCCAAGCCTAGTGAGAGTCCGTCCTGTCCTGTCTCGCCCCGTACTGTAAATGTAAAATCCAACAGATTGAGCAAAGCAGACCGGGCCGAGAGGAGGAGGGGGGAGGAGGATCTACCTGAAGTCAGCTTCAACAATGGCAGGCTATCGGTCGTGGTGATGGTACTGGTGGTCTAGAGGGGTTTGCGGGGAAACCGTTCTCTCTGACTAGCCATTAGTGCCACACACAAGCGTTAAATATTAGCGTATCCCCTCAACTTTGTCCAGTGTGCTGCTAGTAGTAATACAACACCACACGGGGACGCTTTGCAGAAGCACAAGTCTTGGTAAAATACTTGTGTAGTCATGGGAAAAATATGGTAGGCAAGTTGAACACTTTTTACTCAAGCACACTTCTAACGCACACCGCGCGCCGGAAAGTGGTCCAGAATCCCATCTCAGCGAGCGGTATGATGTTGCATTGGCAGTTTGGATGAGTATAGATAGGACTTTAGAATTCAAAAATAGTAAAAAAAATTCCAAGAAATACTATCTAAACTTTCAATTTCTTCTTTTCAATTTGTGTGTTTTCCCTTCTTCTTTTTGTTTCGTTTTCCTTCCTTTCTCCTTCTTTACTTCTTCGTTTCTTTCTTTATTTCTTCTTTTTCTATTATTTCCTTCTTTTCTCCCTTTTCTTCTTTTCTTCCTTTATAGTCTCTTTACATAGCGTCATTTCTGTGCTGGCTCTTTCCTTACCCCTTTTCCTGGTCTACTGTCAGTAGTGATTTCTTATATACAAACTGGAGAGATGGCTCAGCGCCTGGTGTATCACACGTCAGCATATAGACACTGGGCTTGGGGGTTTTCAACTGCGATTTTTAACCGAAAAGCATGCGCATACATGGCATGGAAAAAAATGTAAACTGCTATCTTCAACAGCATCATGTCTATGATACTGCTCTTAATCAGAATACCAAAAAAGATAAAACAAAAACGGAGAGACTTAAGACATGCGACAGACGCATAGATTATAAAACTCACTCGGAGAAGGCCTACATGGCATCTACATGGCATATTTATGGTATTTTGGCATGCAATTGTTAGACCATGCCATTATTTTTCGTTGGAAACCATGATTACGTAACACTTGAATTTGATCAAATGTCCCGTTTTAAAGAAATGCCTCCAAATCCAATAACCACCTGCCGTGGTAAAAGAAGTGAAATGTCTACAGCACCACACGTACGCATGTTTTGCCCATCAGGTTGCTGAGGCGATTATCCCATTTAAGTTCATTTGGTACTTAAGGTTTATTGGGAAACTAGACCTACCGGGTAGTGATTGGCTGGGGTAGCCGTGGCGTCAGGCATCAATTGCGGGAAGCAGACGACATCGTGAAACGCCAGGGAGCAATCCAATAGAACAACCGCTGTGGCGGGAGATCCACCGACATGGCTGACCTCAATTGATCCGGCACCCGCCGCCATGCGACCTCAAAACCTCGTCTCCTTACATTAACTTACCATACCTTTATCTTACCTCCAACCCCCACCCCACCTCCCTTCCCCCGAAGCACCAACAGCTCTAATCTGACCATGTCCCCCTATAGACTAGCTAAATGCTGGCAGCTGCAGGAAAGCAAATTGAGATGGAGGAGACATAAAGAGCGGGCTTTACTTACGTAATGTAAGAAGATCTCTTATAGACGACTTTATAGAGGCAGTGGTCCTTTATCGGCAGCCCCTTCCCGAAATGAGGACAGACATGTCTGGGAGATAATTGCTGGGCTGTGGAATGTAGGCCATCGACTGTTGGGGTAAAAGTCCTCGGATGTCACCGCTAGCTGATGGCATTACGTGAGGTCAAACTCACAGCGTAACCTACTACTGCTGCTGCTGTTGCTGCTGCTGCTGCTCCTCCTCCTCCTCCTCCTCCTCCTCCTCCTCCTACTACTACTACTACTACTACTACTACTACTACTACTACTACTCCTACTACTACTACTACTACTACTACTAGACCTCTGACATTTTACTATTTGAATTGATATAATCATTACTCACTTCCAGGCTAGCAGTCTGCGTTATTCTGGCTATCAGATTGCTTTTCTGTTATATGGTAAGATTTTTTTATCTGGTTACGGATAAGGGGCTCTGTGCCTATAGTTTAATGAATTACTCGGTGGTACACAACTACCTTTTGCTAGTCTCTAGTAGAGTATACACATGTAGTTCAGTCAGTTTAGCGGTCGCCACACTTGCAGCCATATATTTAGTCCACACCCCTTCCAGGACTCCCCAAATAATAATAATAATAATAATAATAATAATAATAATAATAATAATAATAATAATAATAATAATAATAATAATAATAATAATAATTTGAGGCACTAAAATGCCAACACAAGG
>JAAUYG010037179.1_pt1 | contig 17095 bp, 4 predicted proteins | sample 7278091 | NCBI WGS metagenome assembly JAAUYG01 (sample SAMN14350201, study PRJNA611818) | marine sediment metagenome | isolation source: surface marine sediment (0.6m) | place: French Polynesia: Moorea | collected 2018-08
GCATAATCACGCGTCTTTACACACACACACAGAGAGAGAGAGAGAGAGAGAGAGAGAGAGAGAGAGAGAGAGAGGGAGAGAGAGAGAGAGAGATGTCTATTCTGTACTCTACTTGGTGGATAGCGATATGTATGCATGCTCCTGTGTGTCAGTTATATACATGTACCCCTATTCAACCTACAATGTATGCGATTTTTGTACTGTGGTGGATATAACAATTATTGATAAAGTCTGGTGTTTTGAAAAAGACGATTAGTTCCAAAGTTTGGTCGCATCAACTTTTTTTATTTTGACAGTAAAATCATCGGTAGTTAAACTATTTTTAAAATCTTAATTTATGTAGCAACAGCCACACAGCAATCTACGAGACATGTGTCTGCTAGCCAGCCATATCTAAAAGAGAAGTGAACAATCGAAACATACATGTACGACAAATATCGCAGCTGCCTTAGAAATTACTGTAACAGTAAATCATTTGCCAGCGTTTTACCACTGAAATATCTCAAAAACTAAAAGCATATTTTCATAGGCTTAAAGCCTTTGGCAACATGACGGCAGATATAATGTTCTTCACACGTAACATATACAACACACGATAGCCCCAAGATAACGCAGCCGACAGCAGATATTTCCATTCGACCTCTTACCGGCAGAAATGTACTGAACAAATCGAGTTTAGAGGTAAGTCAATTTTAATTGTCACCCAGCGCCAAAAAAGCAAAGTTGATTTACATGTGTCTCCAGGGAAGAACCTGCCACCATGGTCACCACTGAGTCTATCACCAGCAGTAACCAAACATGATCGACTTCCCCAGGCGCGGCACCTCGCCACTCCACCCTTCACAGCCACACCCTGCGATCCCAGTCCGCAGAATTAAAGCCTGGGAAAGTTGGAAGCCGTAGGTTTTTGTAACCAGGGAGCAAACAGCTTCCGTTCGTCTTAATGGCATCGTCTTTGTGAGAGAAAGGAACCGACCTCTTCCAGTTGCCTGGGTCAATATCCCGGCGTATTTGTCCCTTTCTCGCCCCAGCTGTGACCAGGCCGAGCTTTACGGCACAGACGGCGGTAGGAATGACCATTCCGACCACTTCTCCCAGCTCTTCTGCCATCCACTTTTTTCTTGCTTATGGACACCACGTACACAGACGTGGGACAGTCTGAATTGGTTGAGACACTGCGGCTGTGGTTGATGACATTAACGGAGAGAATGGCCATTCTGATAGAGCGTCGCTCTGAGGCCTCTCGACACCCTCCCCAAGGTATGTGATAGGACGTCTTTGTTAGGCCTAACCTTAATGAGGATGCTCTGATTGGGTTAGAGAAAGATAGCTATGTCTCAACGTTACATAGGAGTGTGATCAATGTGTCTCAGGATGGGAGAACAAGAAGCAATTTACAGAATTGGGTTTGGAGGCTTTTATATGACATGTCAGCTGAGGGAGTTTTTGTTTTTCTAAGCTGTTATGTTAGGCTATACTGTGTATACTACATATACTGTACACTACATGTACGTTACACCATGTTACGCCACACTACACTACAATAAAGTAAATTACTATAGAAATTACCGCTGCTATTACTACCACCACTACACCCCCACAACCACTAAAAGCTACTACTACTACTACTACTACTACTACTACTACTACTACTACTACTACTACTACTACTACTACTACTACTACTAATACTACTAATACTACTGATAAGATGAAGAAGAGAAGATGAAGATGAGAAAAATAAATAGAAAAAAAAGAAGTAGAAGAAGAAATGAACGAAAAATAGCAATAGCAAGAAGTTATGAAAGGGAAGAGTAAAATGCTATGTATTGTGAACCGGTTATCCCTGACGTTGACCTTCAGTGGTGCCCCTGTGACTGCAGACAGAAATTACAGTAAACCCATTCTGGTCCAGTCTATAACTTTCCTTTAATTGAATTCCTGCCGTGGGTCACACCAATCGTATTTGGATACTTTTATTGTATTGCCCATTGGAGGTTTGTTAGGAACAGGAACGTTTAGGGCACTACACTCGGGGTTACTCTCATAGGATACAGTGTGATCGAAAATAACCGCTAGCCTCAGTGGAGTCTTCTTTTCTCAACCCGCACAGTATGCAACTTCTTTCCGCATGTTCTAGACGGGGGGCGCTGATTGGACGATAGTTGAATATGAAGGCAAAGGTTCCAAAATTTTTAATTTCTAGAAAGAGATACTTGGTTACTTAGATAGCACAAAGTTGGAAACTCTGAAATTCAGGGCTACAAACAGCCCCGATTGCTCATACAGTACAAGTCACAGGATGACACAGCCACTGCTGTGGGAACTATAGTTCTTCCGACCATCTCTGACCACATACTGCTGTTATTTGTTTCATTATTATCCATGAGAAAATATCTTTTAAATTAAATTGAGACCAAAACATCATTCCAAGCTATTTTGACGTCCCAACCCTATTATTCGCCCTTTTCCCTTTGTAATCAGATTTGTGCTTTTCGTTGTAGGATTGGGTTATCTTTAAGCTATGGCATTTCATGTATATGCCTATTTTGTTCTGGGAAGCCAATATCAAATAGATATATCTTCGTCCAGTTGGATGCAGGAATTGATATCTTGTTGCCTAGTGTTTCAACTATAGGGAACTGTAGACAAATATTGAGAGAGAATAGACATGAAAGCGGCACTAGATTTTGGCAGGGATACCAACTGTATCAGTCATAAGGGAATATCGACTCTATTTGATATAAGGAAGTAAAACACAAGTGATATAAATCACGGTGACGTCTGGGAATAGTTAAGCACTGCACAATTTATAGAAAGCATCTTAAGTTTGGGTACGGGCTACATTTTGTAATCACCCTACTATACCCTAACAGGCACGGGTCTCTCCTATGCTTAACACAGTTACGGGCTGGGCATTTTTGTAAGACTCCACAGTTGATCTGAGAGATAGCTTAGTGGGTCTTCTTTTAAACCCAGTGACCTCGCAAATAGCATTTTGATCTGTTCCTTGCAAACGTCAATCCCTGTAGATAAATGTCAATCAATAGGAAGTGGCTGGAGTTATCGCAGTTCTTGGGGTGATCCAATTACGGTCGCCAGGGATGGAAATGACATTGCAGTGCTGAATTAAAGAGTGTCTGTTATCACGGATACATGTACGTTTCAGTATATGGACTAATTGGATCTCCTGCACTTAAGACCTCGCCTCATTTATACATCCCACTTCATAGTACCTAACGAGACATAAGTATGTTTCAGTAGAAGTGTGTTTGCTCTTTTGATGCTAAAGGGGTACACTTAGCACATAACGTTACTATTTTTTTAGCTACAAGTGATAATGTCCCTGTTGTCAGCGGAGATCCCCTATCTTGATAGACCATAGAATATATCTGTTACTTAGGGCACAGGGAGTTGACATTTAAGACACTCAGGCTCTTCTTCACATTGTCAAAATTCTATACTTTTCTTGCTCATGTGTCTCGTGAAGTCAGTGTGCCTCCCCCCCCCCCCCACACACACACATCCACACCCAAACACACACATCTTTACTCATAGCAACGAACGATACCGTCGTAGTCATGGACCTCTGCTCAATTGGTAGTGTGTCATTCTGGATATTTCGACTGAACACTCTCAGCACAGTTAGACAATTCAGGTTGATCTCAGACGGGTGAGGGTATATCTACACCATAAGGTACTGAATTTTAGTTTAGTAAGCAACATTGCACGAAATAATCTCCTGGTTTGGCATCTCTTGAGGTTACGCCGCGGTGTTATATATATATATGCTTCACGCAACCATGTAGTACGTAATTACAAAACACAGTAGCGGTGGCCTCGGGCGAAACCACTGCCACGGTAAGTAGGGAGGACTTCGGCAAATTGGAAACGAATGTGGACTGGTGAGAGCAAGCAGCAGGGGATGTCTCCGATATTCCACTTCCATTGTACCCAATAGATGTCAACAGAGCACTAGTCTTCATTTGTCAACTGCGCGCCATCCACCAGGGACACTGGCAACAACGCGACATCTGGAGGCAACGAACTGATGTTATGTCTGGGACGATAATGGAGAAGCCAAAAGGAATAAAAAACACCCGAAAACATCAGCTTCTCTGTGCCATTTGTTATATTGTTGTGGATAGGTACAAGTTGAAGTCTTTCACCCATCTGCCACGGGAGTGTCACATTCATACTCATTTACAGTGAGTACAGACACTTCTCTAATTGTGAACAATCCCTAAGCAAGCAATCACAGGCCCAGGGCCCTTGTTGCCCTGTTTGATCACTGTGCACATTAGCATCAAGCCAACATTATAATTTGTTTCGTTCTGCGAACAGCACATTCTTCGAGTTACAGCTCGATTGTCAGAGGAATGCACCCAATGGCCCCAAATGATCTTAACCAATGTTCATAGGACCAAGAGTCATAAATTTAGATAGCACAAGTATTCGACAGTTCTTCCTAGAATAAGTTCGCAGAATCTTTCATTTGCAGCCTAGGAACCATTGCAGTCTTTTCCTAGCCATTATGATATGTCAAACTGACCTTAGGGATTTATTGTACAAACATGTAGTCCTTTTTTAGGAAAAAGCGTATAGGGTTTTGTGTGCTATCTGCCAATCATGAAAGTGGGTCATCAGTGTGTAACAGACATGTTTGTTGCTCTCTAAGAAAAATAGCCATTGGGATGAGTCAAGTTTCAGCAGAAATAGCATTTGTTCCCATCAAATAATTGTAATGTAGTTATATTACATCACCAGTAAGGACTAAGTAGTGATCACACAATCTGTTTTCCCGTGTAATGTGAACAATTTCGGATGTGAGATACCTCTGGCACAAATAACGTTTGCCTTAAATATCATTTTATTAACATTCCCCACAAGTATGGTAAAGCCGCATATTATTCATATAAGTTTGCATAGATAAATTTGTCATTATTTGACATGTGTTTTTGTTCAAATTTGTTTGGCTCATTAACCACACCAACACAGCATACTTCTCTACAATTATTGTTTACGTAACACACACACACCCATTGAGGGCTTAATGACCCTCTAAGTATTCACGTGGTAGCAATAAAAAGCATGACCTAGGTATCATTACACCTGGCTGGTTATAAAAGCAAGGCTGTTGTTAATTATTTACAGAAGAAAATAAGGTTGATATAATATGCCAATAATTCAGCCAATCGGGCTTGTGGATTAGTATAATTAACAACTGTTAATTAACAGAAACCCACCCGCGGATTAAGTGCGTTCGAGATTACTTGTCACCACTGAGCTTCCTGGGCCATAACAGAAGAGCCATTCCTAAGCTAGTTACAAGGATAGTCAATCCCGACAGGAGCGAACAGTTCCTTACACAGTTTGTCTACATATTCTCTCTGACTAGGTGACATCAGATTTTTCCAATCACCTACTATTCCTTTTCTCAAATAGTCACCGACTGGGACATCAAACTCGTCGAGAGTTAGCTTGATCGGTGTGCTTCTGCTCATGCTGTCAAACTCGCAATACTTGGCGATTCTGTCAACTTGATCTGGGTTAAGGTTGACATCGCACAGATCGGCTATTTGTCGAATCGTTGGCTTCACATCTTGCTTCATATCTTCATATCTCAGGGAGAGATAACGCTTATCACCTCTTTGCTTCCACCAACCGAGACTGGTCTCGAACAAATCCCTATACATCAATTCCTTGTTCATAAACAGTTCAAAAAACTCATCAAAGCTCCCAGTGAACGGTCCCAAAAGTTTGACTTTCTTATACATGTGGTAGTAGGAAACCAGCATGTCCTTGGGGTCTCGCATCACAACGATCACCTTGGGGTGACATTTCGCAAAGGTATCTTTGAAACACCACTCCGGTAGATGGGTTTTCAGAACTCGAGGAGGCGACTGAGTCTCGGCTGGTTCCACTCCAAACGTTTTACCTGGAAAATGGCATTCCATGAACATGGAAAGATCCCAGATCCCCGCCTTGCCCCTCTCAGCCAGCTCTGTGTCAGCGCCATGACACACCAGCCACGTCAGCATTTGGGTCCAGGTGGTTCCTAAAGCAATACGAAAAAGTTGGGAGTTGTCATTTGATGGAATGCACAAAGATCAAAGGGCTTCCTGGTCGTCTCTATTACTATAGCAAACGGAATCAGTAAACAGTGTATATATGGACTGAAAAACCGCATAGAAGATCTGAACATAAAAGGCTTGGGCACAACTTAGACAACCAACATCTGGGTATATCACAAACAATATTTCGTCATACACAGTGTTAAGTAATCTCACCAGATCTGCAGGGAGGTTCTTGCGTACGTTTATGAGGTTCCGTCTGTAGCTCTGTCTGTCTGTCTCTCTGTCTGTCTGTTTTCTTGCAAATTGGATGGATACCTTCACAAAAGTCAGAATTCTTTAAGTGTTGACTTTCACGAACAGTTATTGAAAGAAATCAAACTTTTAACACGGGACTTTACGAGGAGATAAATGTCAAACACTACTCTTGCTTCAGCCGTGAATCTTTTTCCAACTTTTTCTAAAATAATATCCCTCTGTAAATCCTCAGAAAAATACTTCGTGTATTATTGAAAGCTTTACATTTCCCTTTAAAAATGAAAAATTATTTTACTTACTAATCAACTGTATATTTTGTATCATATGTGTATATCTGCCATACGAAAAGCAGGAACATTTTGAGGAATATATGTGTCACCTTGCCAAAATCAGAGACATAATAAAGCCATTTTGAGACTAGTGCATCGAATTACCCAAAAATGACCTTAGACACTAAAACATCAAAGGTATTTCATGCACATATTACAACTAGTCGGGAGTCCCACAGTTCATTTACTTTTCCTCTATGACCAACAGTGCTAGCGAAACAGTCCATTTTGAGACAAGTGCATCGGATGACTAAAACATTACTTTAAACACTACAGGGTTAAAGGCACCCCATACACATTCCATAAGTGCTTCCGAGTCCCAAATTTCACTCTGTTACACTCTATGCTTAATAATTTCCAGGATATTGGAAATGTTTCATCTCTGCAAAGCGTGTCTTTGCATATAAGTGTCTTTCCATGAAAATGCTGAAAAAAGGCCATAGGTTTGACTTCAAGTCGTTGACGACTTTTTAGATCACATAGATGAAGCTCTTCTTTCCAGTTTAATAATCTCAAATGGTATTTCTGAATCAAGGACAATTACGCACATGTCTGTACGTTTATAAACCGAGTACAGCAATCAGATGGTATTCGAACATTCACGGATCCAAATCCTAAGCAAACTTCGTTTAATTTCAGTAATGAGACAGGTGCTGCTCTGTTATCACCATTGACCCTACGATATAAGCATTTCAGGACTCAACTTTAATAATAATAATAATAATAATAATAATAATAATAATAATAATAATAATAATAATAATAATAATAGGACATCCATTGCATACTCATTGCAGTCTAATCTTTAGTCGTATTGTCGCAGCGATTATTTCCCACACTTTTCATTATTAGTGCAGATGATTGATTGATTGATTGATTGATTGATTGATTGATTGATTGATTGATTGATTGAGAGATTGAGTTAGTCAGTCAGTCAGTCATTGACTGACTCTCTGGCTGGCTGACTGACTGACTGACTGGGTCATCTAATTAACCGAATTAATTAATTAATTCTTAAATGAATGAATGAATGAATGAATGAATGAATGAATGAATGAATGAATGAATGAATGACAACCTACCGGCCTTAGGATAGGTAGCTACCAGGATGTCATCCTGATGAAAGGGAAACCTCCTGGTCCTATCCACAGTTTCTTTGGGAAATGACAAACCACTCAGCTTAATCCCTTCATAGAGATATTCCTGAGGAAGGCGATATTGTACACTGGTGGTCATGGCTGTCAAATTGCTGGGAGGTGTCATGCAATCTTGAGCGCGATAATCAGTCTACGTTGTCCTACTTCGGCCGCAAGTGTATTGGACTTTGCCACTAGCGTTGTAGCAACTGTGTGCAATATGTATGAATATTCATCAAGTTGTATATATATTACATGAATGACCTACTTTAGACGGCAAACTCATACAGTCATGGGAGGCCAAACTGGGTCCTGAGTTATAGTGGGCTTCTTTCTGCATGTTCTAGACGGGACACTGCGTCGACGATCCTTCAATTTGCACAGAAAAAGGTTCTAGAATTTGAAATTTCTAGAAACAGATACTTGGTAAAGTAGCATACCCTTGAAAGCTCTGAAACACGAAGGCATGAGCAATCCCGACTACCAGTAAGTCACTGGATCATATACCACTGTATAACAGGTACTCTCCTGGCGATGTCCGCTAACACACAATAATTACTACATGTAGCTCAGTATTTTCTGTGAGAATACATCTTAATTTAGATTAAAAACACTTCTTTAGGATATGTTGGTGTTCGTCAACCACTATGCCTTACGTTGTCGCATAGGGTTAACCTTTGGCTGTTGGGTAAGATCATGAAGATAAGGTTAACCTTTAGCTGCGAGGTAAGGTAAGGTTAACCTTTAGCTGCCGGGTAAGATAAGGTTAACCTTCAGCAGCCGGGTAAGATAAGGTTAACCTTTAGCTGCCGGGTAAGATAAGGTTAACTTTTAGCTGCCGGGTAAGATAGGGTTAACCTTTAGCTGCCGGGTAAGATAGGGTTAACCTTTAGCTGCTGGGTAAGATAAGGTTAAGCTTTAGCTGCTGGGTAAGATAAGGTTAACCTTTAGCTGCTAGGTAAGATAAGGTTAACCTTCAGCTGCCGGGTAAGATAAGGTTAAGCTTTAGCTGCCGGGTAAGATAAGGTTAACCTTCAGCTGCCGGGTAAGATAAGGTTAACCTTTAGCTGCCGGGTAAGATAAGGTTAAGCTTTAGCTGCCGGGTAAGATAAGGTTAAGCTTTAGCTGCTGGGTAAGATAAGGTTAAGCTTTAGCTGCCGGGTAAGATAGGTTAACCTTTAGCTGCTGGGTAAGATAAGGTTAACCTTTGGCTGCTAGGTAAGGTAAGGTTAACCTTTAGCTCCTGGGTAAGATAAGATAAATTAAAGAAAATTTATTTAACGTCAGTTACTACATGTACTACGTGAACAAAAACGTTGGTACAAGTCCTATTGAGCGACATGATACGTTTATGAGATCGGAATGAGATCACTGAAAGTGCGAACTGATTTGAAATGACTACCGGTATGTAAAATAAAATGCGTATGATGCTGTTATCACATTTAAAGTATTTTGTTCTGGGAACCAAGTATCAAATAGATACATCTTGATCCAGTTTGGATGCAGGTATTGTGTTTTTTTTACCTAGTGTCTCAATTATAGGGAACTAAAGACAAATATTGTAATGGAGTAGATATGAATGCAGTACTAGATATTGGAAGAACTACTGACTGCTACAGACTGGGGATTGCCTACGGACTGGGGATTGCCTAGTTTAGAAAGCAATATTGCACGAAATAATGCCATGGTTTGGCATCACTCTTGAGGTTACGCCGCGGTGTTATATATGCTTCACACAACCGTGTAGTACGTAATTACAAAACACAGTAGCGGTAGCCTCTGTCTAAACCACTGCCACGTTAGCGAGGATTTCAGTAAATGGGGAACGAATGTGGACTGGTGAGAGCAAGCAGAGGGGATGTCTCCGATATTCCACTTCCATTGTACCAAGTAGATAGGGGTACACATGGGTCTCTAAAATATGGCTCGGTTCGAGTTTTAATTTTTAATAGAGAGAAGTACGAATCGCAGATCATTATTTAAGACTCCTAACTGAATCGTATGTCAATATTTAACATTTATGGTGAGTCACAGATCACTCTTTAACAGAACTGGTCTTGGACAAAATTATTTTAGCGAGGGACAGTCTCATCAGATCGTAGTTTTATAGGCGGGTTGGCTGAGCTCACGAATCGACAGTTAACAGGGGCACCAAATCGCTAGTCGCACTTTACTGAGGGGATTGCAGATCGTGACTCGCAAGACAAGAATTTGGTCAGTTCGCTAGATCGATTTGCCAAACGGCAACGGCGATTCACGCAAATTGGTCGATTCGATTTTAAACCATGTGTACCTTTATAGATGTCAACAGAGCACGAGTCTTTATTTGTCAACAGCATGACATCCACCAGGGACACTGGCAACAACGTCTGGAGGCAACAAACAACTCATGGCATGTCTGGGAATATAATGGAGAATCCAATAGGAATAAAAAAACACATATATGAAAACATCAGATTCTCTATGTCATTTGTTGTATTGCGGTGGATAGGTACAAGAAAAAGTCTCTCACCCATCCGTCGGGGCACTACAGTGTCACAACCATACCCATTTACAGTGAGTGCAGCGAATTTTCTAATTAGAGAGAGCCTCTGAAGAACCAACTAGAGGCCCAGGGGCATTGTCGTCCTGTTAGATCACTTTGCACATTAACATCAAGCCAACATTATCATTTGTTTCGTTTTATGAGCAGCCCTTCTTTGAGTTGCAGCACGATTGTCAGGGGAATGTAAGTTTCAAGTTTCACCATAAATATAAATCAACAACTTTTGTTTTCATCAAACCCCTGCAATGTAGTTACAAGTGATACAATAAAGGTCTCAGTAGTGATCGGGCAATCCGTTTTTTTTCTATGTAATTCGAACAATTACAGGTGCGAGGTACTTCTGACACAATAAACTTCTTCTTTCAGTATCATTTTATTAATATACCTCAAACGTATGGTACATCCATTTGATTTTACATAGGCACATAGGCACACATTTTACAGAGAAGTATGCAAATTTGCCATATTTGACATATACTTTGTTCAGCTTTGTTTGGCTCATTACCCACACTAGAGAGAGAGAGGGGGGTGGATGGCGGGATCGGGACCTAACACCACAATGACTGTTTAACTTTTCACGTGGTACAACTGGAAAGCATATTTGTTTCCCCAGGCTTCCTGCAGCGTGACATAGGTCTCATTACACCTGTTTATACAAAGGCAGATGTTAAGTTTTACAGAAGCAAATACGGTTGAAAACATGTTAATATGTCAAAATCAGGCTGACCTGAAAATATATTATATATATCATTACGAGTTGTGCATTAGCATCATTTACATGCGGTAATTAGCAGAAACCCAGAAACTGATTAGGTGCATTCGCAATTAGTAGCTAGTTGTTCCCTGAAATAGCCACCGAGCTTTCTGGGCCATGACAGGAGATCCATTCCTAACCTAATTACAAGGATAGTCAATCCCGACAGGAGTGAACCGTTCCTTACACAGTTTGTCTACATATTCCCTCTGACTAGGAGACATCATGGTTTTCCAGTCTCCAACTTGTCCTTTCCTCATAAAGTGGTCAACTGGGACATTAATCTCATCAAGGTTTAGCTTGACCGGTGTGCTTCTACTCATGTTGTCGAACTCGCAATACTGGGCAATTCTGTCCACTTGATCTAGATTTAGAGTGACATCACAGAGGTCGGCTATCTGTCTAATCGCCGGCTTCACATCTTGCTTCATGTCTTCATATCTTAGAAAAAGGTAACGCTTATCGCCTCTGTGCTTCCACCAACCAAGATTATACTCGAATACATCTCCATACGTCAGTTCCTTGTTCTTAAAGAGTTCAAAATACTCATCAAAGCTCCCGGTAAACGGTCCCAGAAGTTTGACTTTCTTATACATGTGGTAAAAAGAAACAATAATGTCCTTGGGGTCTCGCATCACAACGATCACCTTGGGGTGACATTTCGTGAAGGTATCAGTGAAACACCACTCTGGGAGATGGGTTTTCAGAACTCGAGGGGGCGACTGAGTCTTGGCTTCCTCAACCCCAGACGTTTGACCTGGAAATTGGCTCTCCATGAACGGGGACAGATGAGACAGACCCACAGTGGTACTCTCAGCCAGTTCTGTGTCACCGCCATGACACACCAGCCACGTCAACATCTGGGTCCATGTGGTTCCTGGGGAAATACGATAAAGGTGGAAATGAAAAAAAAATACATGAAACCCAAATGGGGAAGGCAACCGCCATGGCCCAGTGTGATGCATTCAACCATAGGATTGATCATACGAAATCTGAACAGGCGAGGACAGTTCGGAAATCAATAACACAGTCATTTAGTCATTAGTACTTTAGTCCTAATTGATATAATTACATACATGTGCGCTGCAGCTCATTGCTATATGATAACAAAACATAAATTGTATAAACAGATAATATTTTCACAATTTATCACGACAATTCGTCGATATTAAGATACCACTTTTAATATCGCACAAATCACAGCAGAAGAACATACTCAAAGCAACAAATTGAGTGCAAGGCAGATTGCGTGAAGTGACCCCTGATTAGCGAGTTCTCCTTTAAGGAGCTATACAATGAAAATGTGGACGTTGATCCACCAATCAGGAGATTTTTCTGTGTTATCATGTGGGTGAAGCTCAATCAATTACAGATAACAGCTCGACGATTGCTTTTAAAACATGAATTCCACATTTAAAAGTACCTACATTGTGTATATATGGGGCGTGAAAATTATAATAATGTTTTCATGTAACTATGTTACTTTAGCATATCTGCCAGTTGCGTTTGTACCTGGGTAACATATGACCTTATACAAGCAATGGATGTGATTTCATTTAAGTCGGATTTGACTTTTTAGAGACTGCCCCGTGTAGCATAGTGGTTAGAGCATCCACTCGGAGTGCGGGAGGCCGGGGTTCGATCCCCGACCGTGTCACACCAAATACGTGAAAAATGGGAGGTTTGCGCTTCTCAGCTTGGCGCTTGGCATTAATGAGTTAGGCATCCGACTGGGCGGCTCGGAGTCAGTATAAATTGTTTGAGTGATTCCTTTCTGCTCATCCGTGGCGGAATTGAATTGGTGGCTTGGCACCACCGAATCCAACTTGCAGTCGGTGATATGAGTGGGTGAAAGCCGACTATAAGCCTGATTAACCCCCCTCCCCGACTTTTTACATCATACAGCTAGAACCAAAACTCAGAATCTGGAACTGGAGACATTCTTCTGCTCGTTTTTTTTAATAAATCCTAAAGATATTTTAGGTGCCAGAAGTAAGGAGGGTTCTACACATGTTTTAAGATCAAAACCAACCAGACGATAAAATGTTTTCAATAGCGTGAAAATAGAAATTCTTTACATAAATCACATTTATTTTAAAGAATTGTGACTCTTATCAGGACCCGTTCGGTGTTTGGTTGTTACTCTCATGGGCAACAATTTTTTTTCATGTAATGTATGGTTAGCAATGGAACCACTATATATCTACTCTAGTTACTTTAAAAAGGCATATATAACGAATGAGCAAGCACATGGGATCAAACCAGTTGCGTATTGGTACATACACTTCCCCTAACTATTGGGGTGAGTCCATCAACTAGTAACATGCGCAGCAGTAAGAATTGGGTCCCACCATATAAACCCATGATGTAGGTCATTCTTAGTTACATAAATTCGACTGTACATACCAAATGCGACTGCAATTAATATATTGACGGAAGTGGCACTCTTGACAGTGGTATAACCCAACAGATTATTTGATCACAAGTTTGATATTCCAGGCTGGGCCATTGTATCCCTTAGTCTTATCGTTCCGGCTTTGAGTGACCCAGTATAGCCATTCATTATTCGAGTGCATCGAGAGTCTAAACTCAGTCACAAGTCGATAGATGTTTTGTTAATTGATTGATTGAGTGAGTGAATGAGTGAGTAAATGAGTGAGTGAGTGAGCGAATATACATGACAGAATGAGTAGGTGAGAGAATTAGTGAGTGAGAGTGAGTGAGTGAGTGAGTGAGTGAGTGACTGGAATATTCAATGATTGATTGAATGATTGATTTAATGAATAAACCTACCGGCCTTAGGATAGGTAGCTATAAGGACGTCATCCTGGTGAAAGGGAAAGCTTCTGGTTCTGCCCACAGCTTCCTTGGGCAAATGCAAACCACTCAGCTTAATTCCTTCATAGAGATATTCCTGAGGAAAGCGGTATTGTACACTGGTGGCCATGGCTGTCAAACGGTGCGACGTCATGTAATATAACCAGGCACACTGAAGTCTACGTACGTTGTTCTGCTTGGTGCAAGTCGCGTCAAGTGTACTGGACTTTGCCCATTGTGGTGTCCCTGTATATGTGGGTGTATCTGTCAACAAAATGTCTCAACATTATACAACCAATATACATTATTTCAGGGTGGCAACCTTTCAAGAATAATCCCTATGTCTAAGTGATAAGGGCGGGTGTGACGGTACAAAACCTGTGTCAATGATAAGAGATAGTGGGAATTTTTTTTCAAATGCCTATTATAAGTGATAAGTGATAGGAGATTGCCATTTGGTTGCTATTACACTATTAGAAATTTATAGAAAGTCGTATATCGGGAGCCTAAGTGCACCATTAGAATTGATTTTCAGCGACCTTGAAAAGTCAAATTCAAGGTCAGTCAGAATACGAAGCCTTATGGAGAAGAATTCGGGCAGATGTTGCTATTAAACATTAACTAACCAATTAAGTAATCAATTCGTCCAATGGCGGCATCAGGTTTGAATTCAGGTAACCCTAAAATGTCGCTCAGGTTTCAAATCCTTATACTTAGTAAATTAGGTGATTATAGTCTATACATTGCTATAAAACAGTAACAGGAAAAGACATACTGATGTCCAATGGCACAGTCACATTGACTTCCAGTGCCATTGAAAGGCAAAAGTCAAGGTCACTCAAATTCGAAGGCTTGTACCTTTTAAATGAGATCCATGATGCACTAACAGAAAATCATATAACGACGAATCATTGTCACCATTAGATCTCTCCATGGGTAACCCATAAAGGTCAAAGTCAAGGTGACGTTAACTTTTCAGGGTAGGAAATCTGTACATAGCCCGCAGTATATTAATCTGGGTGTTATATAAAGCAATTTCTTGGATGCTGTGAATTTCTGCTGTTCCAGGGGTCTGTTTTGTTCATGAATCTTTATCAAAGTGCTGTGCAGGTTATAATCGCACAGCTACATGTAACAATTTATGAAAAGTATAACAACATACCAAAATATGTTATTTCAGGTTTACAGTAGACAACTCCTTAAAAATTCCAATAATACTGTGACGCCTGCAAAAAATATAGACTGTCATTCTAGAGTTTAGGTCGATTTTTACAAAATGTATTAACATGTTCCTTTTTCTAGTGCTTTCGTCGTTGTTTAACAGATGGCTTGGTTTGTATCGCGCAGAATTACTTCATACTTCATTGAATTTCTTCAATTTGTTCTCCCAAAGCTATCTCTACAATATTCCATAACCTTTTGGAGTTATTGCATTCATATATCTTTTGTGTAGATTTGCAAAGGGTAATTAAGTTTGCCCAATCTCGCTAGAAGTCGGGTTTCACGTTTTGGTCTCTGCATTTTTGGGTAAACTATATTTTGATAAATTTTGTAGCCCTTTAACAAATACAACCAATTTTCCCTCTGAGGATGTTGACTGCTACAAATGCCATTGCACTGTTTCAACAGTTCTTTGTATGTCTTTAGGGCTTTGCTTAGGAGGATAACTTGTCGAAATATCTGTGATTCATTCTTTACTCGCATATATATATATATAATTCATCTACAACATTTTTTTGTCTTAGGTCACAAACTCTCGTTATCCTTTCAGGTACAAATGATTTAAAATATGGCGCAGATTTAACAGCAACATCACTATTTTCTATTGCCCCAGATGGATTCATCAAGTATATACATGTATTCTAGTGACGACGCAACGAAGCAACGCTAACCCTGTCACCTACACTGAAAAATCTTTCACTGGCTTCCTGGTTGCAACAGATTTTCATTTTGTCTTATGTTTCTTTCAGGTTGTTTGAGCTAAGTTTCATGCCTTGTAAAATATGCACTTAAACTCACATATTCTAACAATTTGAAGTGTTACCTGTCCTTTAGCCAGCATTTCTTTACACCGCTAAATGTATCTAACAAGTTGAACTGTTCCGTATCCTTCAGCCAGCCTTTCTTTACACCCCTAAATGCATCTAACAAGTTGAAATGTTCCGTGTCCTTCAGCCAACCTTTCTTTATACCCCTAAATGCATCTAACAAGTTGAACTGTTCCTTGTGCTTCAGCCAGCCTTTCTTTACACCCCTAAATGCATCCAACAAGTTGAACTGTTCCGTGTCCTTCAGCCAGCCTTTCTTTACACCCCTAAAAGCATCTAAAAAGTTGAACTGTTCCGTGTCCTTCAGCCAGCCTTTCTTTACACCCCTAAATGCATCTAACAAGTTGAAATGTTCCGTGTCCTTCAGCCAGCCTTTCTTTACACACCTAAATGCAGCTAACAAGTTGAAGTGTCCCGTGTCCTTCGGCCAGCCTTTCTTTACACCCCTACATGCACCTAACAAGTTCAACTGTTCCGTGTCCTTCAACCAGCCTTTCTTTACAGTACTAAATGCTCCATGCACAGTGTAGCCAAACACCATATCAAAGGAACTGAAATCTAGAGATTCCTGTACACCCTCTCTAGTAAAGAGCAACAAGTGGATTCCTTCACCTCAGTCTTTCTGATTGTCAAAGTAATTCACTTTGATCATGCCCGGATAATATGAATCTTTCCACTGCACCCTGGATTTGTGAATGGTAGGCTGATGACATTACGTGGTCAATGTGCAGCTGATGCATTGCGTGTTGAAATATTCTAGATGTGGAATTGGAACTTTGGTCAGATTGAATTTCTTTGGGCAAATTGAATAAAAATTTTGTCAAAGTCTTGATAATGAACATAATCATGTCTTCCCCAGAGGAATGGGATTCTTAAAAGACTGGCCACGTCAGCCAGTCAGACTGGGCTCAAGATATAGTATGCATCTCATTACAAGCTGTGGATTAGTGTCAATTACAAGATATAGTATGCATCTCATTACAAGTTGTGGATTAGTGTCAATTACAAGTTGTATTTGGCAGAAACAACAGTAGCAGGTTAAGTGCATTCGAGATGAGATACAAGATACAAGATAGCTTTATTTGCCCATGTATTCATTCGTGATACATTGGTTTAATACAAAAATACACTACA
>JAAUYG010024223.1_pt1 | contig 17093 bp, 11 predicted proteins | sample 7278091 | NCBI WGS metagenome assembly JAAUYG01 (sample SAMN14350201, study PRJNA611818) | marine sediment metagenome | isolation source: surface marine sediment (0.6m) | place: French Polynesia: Moorea | collected 2018-08
AAATTGTGCAATAAATTTATCATTTAGTTTTCCAATTTTGCTGATACTTTTACGAAATAAAATAGTATAGCAGGAGACATGAACTCCTGTTGTATTTGACATAATTCGTATGTATTCCGCCTTGCCATTAATTATTCTGGAATATAATAAAAAATAACCACTTTTTCATTTTGAATCATTACGAAACTGTCGGATTCCACAGAATGCGGGTGATCGGTTGTGTTTATTCATACTACATTTTGTGTGTGTATTTCTTTTGCGGCTTCTTTAAGTTGAGAGATTTCCAGAAAAAATGTTCTTCTGATTTTGGATTTTAAGCATATATAAAGTTTCCAACTTTTCGTGTTTTAAATTTGAAATAATTTCTGCTGTGGATTCACCGTGATGGAAAGAAAAAAACCTTCTTGATGGTTACCGTTTTATTACAATTGGTGAAATAAAGTTCACAAAGTTTATTTGAAGCGGATCAGTTCGAGGATGTGTTTGCTAGACAGTGTAAAACGTATTAAGACATATATGTGAAACTCTGCAAGGGTATGTAAGAATAACATTTAAATTACCTCTGTCAAGTTCATAGACCAGTGTATAAGAAAGGAGACCCATTAGATAAAGCAAACTACCGACCGATAAGTGTTCTCCCGTGTATCTCCAAAGTATTTGAAGGGTTGATGTTGGATCAGCTACAGAGGACATTTGATCAAATATTATCACGGAATGTATCGGGTTTTAGAAAAGGATTTGGGTGTCAAATTGTATTGATGAATTTTGTAGAGGATTGTAAAGCGCCATTAGATGAAAGGAAAGTATGTGGTGCACTTCTGACCGATTTATCTAAAGCTTCTGTTCGTCTTCATTACCGTTTGTTAATACGTAAATTAAAAGACTATGGAATGAATGAGGAATCATGTAGACTTATAGTAAGCTATTTTAGCGACCGGAGACAATTAGTCAAAGTAGGAAATAAAAGTTCCAGGGACTGTGTCAGTAAAGGTGTTCATCAAGGTTCAATTTTAGGACCTTTTATGTTTAATATATTTATAAATGATTTGATTTTATGATTGGAAAATCAGTGTAACATATACAACTATGCGGATGATAACATTTTAGGATGTATTGCTACAACATATCAGGATTTATATGCGTCTGTCCAAAATGCGAGCGATGTGATTATCCTGGTGTAAAATTAACTATGCAAGCAAACCCTGACAAGTTTCAGTTCATTATTTTTGGTAAAGCCAATGCAACCCCTCTAGACCTAGGAGCTGGTATTATGCTACAACCCTCAAGTTGTGTAAAGGTACGTGGAGTTTTTATAGACAATATGTTAACTTTTAAAGAGCGTGTCGCATATATAAACAAAAAGGCCGGTAGGAGCATAGATGCTCTAGCCAGAGTGTCGCGATGTTTAGAATATGACAGCAAAATTTGTGTCTTACAGGCTTTTGTTTTAAGTTTCTACAATTACTATCCTGTGGTCTGGCATTTCGTTGGAATGGAAGACACCGAGAAGATCGAGAAAGTACAGTATCGGGCGCTTAAATTTGTATTAAATGATTTTACATCTCCATACAGTATATTGAGAGAGCATGGAAAAAGCATGAAACCTATGATGACAGGGGGGTGCAGCAAGCTTCAAATTTACAAAAGTTAGGTATGAGATTTTCAAAATTGATTCTTCTGCTTGAAAATCGATCAGTTATTCACAAACTGTTGATCACAGAGGAGAACTACTGCAACTCTACTGCATACCCATAAAACCCGTAAAACAACCTTGTCTGTTGAATGGCATTTAGGTTAAACGGACTTTCAAGGCACCCCGCCTCTTTCTACTGAAAAATCATAACTGTGGCTGTCTAGGTATTATAGCACTGCACGACATTAAATTCCCTTAGACGAGATACCTGGTGAGAGAATTACCACGACCCCTTATAGAAAAAATAATTATTTTCTATTGATTGTTTTCTATAGGTTTTACGTTTGCTTGGCTCTGCCCGGCAGACCTAATGAATACTAAGAGAGGAGGTCCATGGTCCATCGTCCGTTAACCAATTTTCCCAGAAACCATTAGTCGGATCAAAACCAGATGTTACAGAAAGTTTCCTGTCCACCATATCTCTCGACTCTTTTTTCACTCTTCAAAATTCTCAACTGTTATCGTTTTATTGAATTTTCTTGAGTTTCTTTAACATAGGAGTACATGGTGGCCATAGTTTCAAAAGACTTCTTTTCCGAAAGGAAAGCAAAGCAGTCACCAAAATTTAAGGACACTCCTATGGACAATACAGGAGTCCCTCTATTTTACAACCCTCTATTTTAAGACCACCCTTGATTATAAGACCGCTTGATTTGGTCCCAAAGGGCAATTTTCTGCATTAAATGACCTTTATTTTAAGACCACCTGCAATATAAGACCACATTTTCTTGGTCCCATGGGTGGTCTTAAAATAGAGGGACCACTGTATCACAATTGTGTTGGTAAGCTCAGGGTTTTCTGCTGTCCCAACGGTCTTTGTTTACTTCAATGTTCTAATTCTATTAAAAATATTTATGTCAACCATGAAAGTCTGTAATTCCTCTACCCATAAGGAATACTATGACATGTCCCTCTATGCTTTCTAGGGCTTGCCAGGTGAGAGAGGTATGCCAGGTATGGACGGACCTGCTGGATTGCGAGGTTCCCCCGGAGAGAAGGGACCATCTGGAGAATCTGGAGACAGGGGATCACCTGTAAGTGGTACAAGCAGGATTGTGATCCAGATTTACATGTACAGTCGAACCTTCTCTAAAAAAACACCTGTATATAAAGACCACCTGCCTATAAAGACCACATTTTATAGGTCCCCAGGAGTATAATTTCCATGTTATTGAACTTGCATATAAAGATCACCTGTGTGTAAGGACCATATTTTGTTGGTCCCTAGGGTGGTCTTTATGTACAAGTTTCACTGCAACAGAATGCTTGTCCATCTCCTTAGTCCAATATTTAACATAGATGTGCTTATTCCCAACATTTTGATCAGTCAGATTTGGCTCGTCTTGTCACCAAACCTAGTTTCATTTTAATTATATGTCTTTTAAGGTTGACTGCTTTGGGTGGGGGTGGGGGTGGGGACAACTTTCTTAGTCACTGCCAGGTGTTACATGGTTAAATGGCCACCTGAAGCAGAGGGGCCTTAGTTCCATGTACTTTAGACTTTTAGTAAAGACCCTGTTAATACACACGTCCCATTATTGTGGTCTTTAAACATAGTCTTTGTGCATTGTCAGGATATGAATATGAAGGTAAACCAGTAATCTTGAGTAAGAAATTTGAGATGACCAGTTTACCTTCAAACATTGAGCAAGGTGTATTCGAGCTTTACATACCTGTTTACTACTTGTAGTTTAAAGAAACTACTTGTTTTGCATTATAAAAATATTTAGAAATATTTTTGCATAAAAGGATGGGAAGAAAAACGTTTACAAAGAAAACTATAGATAAGCATTTGTCAGTCTTCGATATCAGTGTATAAGTTATACCGACAAGTCACAAATTCTGTATGTGTCGACTCTCGAAAAATGCTAGGATTACAACCCAGAAGATGTAAAAATATTATTGATATCTGTAAATTTAAAATTGTGCCAATTTTTTTACTCCAGGGTGATACTGGACCCCCGGGACCTGTAGGATTGCCTGGAATGAGGGTAACAAGGCATTGGCTGTAATCTTAAATCATATATTATCCTGAATTGTATATTGTATTTAAGTCAGATGAAATGTATCCTGGCAAGACATGCAACTCGATTTGCAGCATCAGTATTTGAATAATATCATCCATGTAGTGCTACAAAACTTTTGGTCCACAGAATTGTCATCAGTATAACTACTAGTGGAATCTTCTTCTTCCTAGAAAAGTACACATAACCTCCTTGGGGGTATTTTGCACCTGTATCGCTAATTATTAACCAGCTTTATAAGTAAAGAATTTGAAAAAGCTTGTTATGGGGATGTTGCTTTACATAGTGAAATGTTAAATAATTCTATGTGCAGGTGGAAATTTTTTGAGTGTGTGTGTGTTTTGTTTTTTTCAGGGTTTCCCTGGCAGTCCTGGACAAGATGGCCGACCAGGAGAACCAGGACAATCGGTACAAATATATACACATTTACTCTAGATATAAGCGTGGGATGCATTTTAGTTTGGAAAAGATATACATGTAATGTAATTATTCAGTTGCCAAATAAAGAGAGTTGACTTGTCCAGCAGCACATAGGGTGCTTTAGCCAATCTCATTAATTGTTACTTAATGAACTACTTCGTTTTCACACCTTTTCTCTTCTTTTCCATATTTTCCGCATTTTTGTCCCCTAGGGCATTCAAAATACTCCCTATTGTTAGTAAAAATGCAGATAATTTAAACAAGCAGCTGTGGTTACATCAGGAGCCAAGTTCCCAGAAAAAATCTCAAGAATCTAACTTGCGTTCACTAAGCCACCTTTCACTAAACAAGCATGGTCTTTTTTGCATGCTTGAGAGAAGTTTCAGTCTTTAGATTCCTTCCTTGAAAATGGCCACCCAGCCTGCATCTGTCATCTCCCTTGAAAGGAAATGTGAATTTAAGTAGAAAGTATTTTGATAGAGAATACTAAGGGGTCAAATAAACGTAAAGGTAATTGTATGGTACCTCAAGGTGAAGTGAATCAATGATCTTCAGCCTTGAAACAAAACTACGCTAAGTACATGAAGTAGTAGTGGTAGTAGTAGTGGTAGAAGCAATAATAGTAGCAGAAGTAGTAGCTAAGAAGTCATTAATTAGGAGCAGAAGCAGTAGGAGTAGTTATAGTAGGAGTAGTAGAAGAAGCCATAGTAGTAGAATTAGTAGTCATAGTACTGGTAGTAGTAGTTGACAGATTCAACAGGCACGTGTTTGCAACATATAATGTACATGAAAGTTTGAACAATACAATCTGGGGCAACCCACACTGTTGTACCTAATTAGAACCTGTAAAAAAAACTAAGTCTTCCTGTTAATTTATGATTTTGGTACTGAATATAAGTTTGGTCATGATAAGCAGATAAGGGGTCATGAATGAAATCCCTTGGTTTACATATAGGTTTACATATAAATCTATACAGTGTAATTATGTGGGTATGCACTGGTTTGTTTTAGGGAGCTCCAGGAAAAGATGGCAGGCCTGGTGAAGCAGGACCATCTGGATTGATTGGATCCGCTGGTCTGCAGGGTCCACCTGGACCTTCTGGACCCCCGGTTGGTGCTAGAGAACATATATAATACGGCGCTTCTTTGCAGGAAACTGTATAAACCGTGGACGCATATGGAGAGCTTGTGTAAAGAAAAGTACAGTTTCATGTATAGTCTTGTTTTAAGTAGTGATCATGGCAATAGTAGTTGTGGTATCATGTAAAAGTAAAATACAGTTTAATGTATTAATACACTTCTTACAATTGTAATGGCGTAAATAAGGTTTGCTGTACGTTATAGCTAGTGGCTGATTTGTGTTTGTATGTCGTTTGTCAGGGAGAATCTGGTAGGGATGGCTCTCAGGGACCTCCAGGTCCACAGGGTATCCAAGGTGACCGTGGATCAGATGGTTCTCCAGGCGAAGCAGGATCTTCTGGCCCTCCTGTAAGTATTGATCTGTGACCTCATTGGCTTACCAGTATTATTGTGTTATGTGAAATCTTACAGAGGAGAGACCCTTCCTTAAAATCTACTGCAGTGGAATGGAAATTTCACAAACGTGTTACATATGACAGTTTTGTGTTGAAGTTTATTTCTACTTATATTCTCAAAACATTTAGAAAAGGTTGTTAATATTAGTGTAGTTTGAAAGGCTTATCTTCGGAATTATCTCCTCTGAAAAAGTTGGTTCTAAGTATGACAAAAACAAGCTATTTTATGATCAGTAGTAACTAAATACCCGGTAATTTGAATTTTCTGTGATATGGGGTATTGTGCTGGGTGCAATTATGTCAGCACATCCACTGGTTATAATTGTAAATAAATAGAGTATAATTATTATGCATAAACGGAAAAAAAATTTGCAACATTTGAGAAACTAGGCTTGTGGGGAGAGCGGCCTCTAAGAGAGAGTCCACTGTATACCACAAATGCATTACAGTAGTCCTCTCTAATAAGACAACCCTATTTGCCAAGGAAATGTGGCCACATTAGAGAAGTGGTCTTTGGTGAGGGGGAGAAGTAAATACATTAATTGATAGTACAAGCGGCAAAGATTGATGGCCATATTAGAGAGGGTGGCCTCTGTTGAGAGTGGCCACTTAAAGAGGGACCACTGTATACAATCTCCATTAGAGCAGTTGTATTAATACCTATGAACCCAGGGTCCCCCTGGAGAACGTGGCGGCCCTGGTGAGAGGGGAAGTCCAGGATTCCAAGGTCTTCCAGGAACCCCAGGCAATCCAGGAGAACCAGGTAAAGCAGGAGAGCCAGGAACAGTGGGGCCATCAGGACCTTCAGGAGATTCCGGACCACAGGTCAGTGGACAAACATTTTCACAACGGTCTGTGGTACAGTTTAACTCAAGAATTTAGTCCACCCATGGTCATGACCAAATTCTGAGGTGGTGTTAACTCTAAAACCATGAATATAGCCCTATAATACGTAACTTTATGGTTGTTCAATATAAAAGTGGTTTTAATTCTGGGGTGGTCTTAATTTTGTGGTGGTCTTAATGCTGGGGTGATCTTAATGCTGGGGTGGTCCTATGATCGGGTTAGTCTTAAGGTCACTGGATATGGCTTGTGGCCATTCACAATTATGGCTAAATAGACTATGCCTTGACGGCACTTTAGAGCTAGCTCACTTAGTCTAATGGGTGATGTTATTAAAGTTAGTATTCAGGTGTGATTTCTAGCTGTCAATGTTTGTGCATTTGCTGCTGCAGGCTGTTCAGTTATATAGGTGCGAGCGTGGGTCATACATCACTTTCTCATAAAAATTCCATAGTCAGCTTTGTCATATTGTTGTGACAAGGATAATAAATTTATAACATCAACATGTGCTTTGAGAATTTTACGTGCGCAGATGAGTTTCACTGCATCATTTGTACAGGGAGAGCGCGGCGCACCAGGTGACCGTGGCGATGCTGGACCCCGAGGTTTACCTGGAGAGAGGGGACCGGCAGGTCCATCGGGAGAACCTGGACCCGCTGTAAGTTCAATGTGGCATTTCATTCCTTCCAGATAAAAAAAGACATTAATAAATAAAAAATATCTTGATCTTTGTTTATAAAACACATTCAGATTGCAGAAATATTTGTGAATACTCGCATTTATGTATTTGCCTTGTTCCAGAAATAAATAAGATGAGAGAAATCCTTAAAAGATTATCTAGTTATACATTGTAGATGATGCCATTTGCCTGACTGTATATCTTATTAAAGTGTACAATCTCTTCAATTTGCTGAATGGCCACTCATTTTGACCTTGGATCAAAGCACTGGTGAGGCTAATTAGTTTCTATAAAATATCGGATTATTTTTAGTAATTAAAAGTTTAATATTTATTATTTAGATATTCCTTGAGGCATATAACATATACTGTCTGCATACATGGACCTAGTTGAATATGTTAAATACTTTAAAAATAAGTGAAATAATATTTGCTTTCGTGCTTTCTTACATGCCAGGATTCTTCTTTTATTTGCAGGGAACCCCAGGCGGTCCTGGAGAAGGTGGACCTCCTGGACCTCAGGGACAAAGTGTAAGTAACACCACAGCAGGAAAAAAAATCATTGGGTGGGTGGGGGGTGGGGGGGGGAGGCGGCTCAGCTTACGTGATCAGTTTTAATGCAGCTAGTGGACAGCCAACAAAGAACATCTTGCCGGACACAACTCGAAACCATCTCACATGTATGCATGAGTACTTGTACCTGAGAGTAGATAGTTATGAATGGCACATTGCAGTTTGCAGCCAGCTGTTTGCTCCCCCAGGAGTTTAAGTAGTATAACGATATTTGAGCATGTCAGCCATTAGTAATAATATGTAAAAGTAGTTCGTGGTAGCTGTGACGAGGAAAAGTGCTATAAGCAAATGGCATATTGATAAATATAGCCACCACCACTTTTGAATAACCTTCATGACTTCTCAGACATACTTCTGTGTAAGTGTTAATTGTGAAGTAGCATGGTAGAATGAATACATTTTCATAATAGTGTTATAATTAATGTACTGACCATGATAATGTGCATAATGTGTGAACAAAGTCCCCGGACAAAGTCCTCCTTGCGTAATTTTTTTTTGGCGGACATACATATAGTTCTGGGGAACTATAGTACCCCCCCAAAAAAAAAAAAAAAAGAAAAAAAGTATGTTAAATTCTTATATCATATATGAATGTGTGCACTTTTCCAATGAATCGTGACTTTCTCTTTCCTAATGCAGGGTTTGCCTGGAGAACGAGGACCTGGTGGTGGTATTGGACCAAAAGGAGAAGTAGTAAGTGGATCTTAAGTCCAGCTGCACCTGTTTTAGGGGCCTTTAGTACATGTGCACCAAAATATCAGCTGACATTAAATGCAACCTGTACCTTCTCTCTTAAATATATATATACCGGTACATGTAATAGGTACAATTATTTCAGTTTTCTCTACAACTTCTTTTATTTGGGCTATGTAACCTCAGGGTAATTCTTCACTTCTTGAGGTTTTATAACATACCCTGTGATGCATTGGTTTGGGACAGAAATATTTTAAGTATTGGGAAACTTGAACCAAAGTCCTATATGTACTGCATTTGTAGCTGTGCCATTAAGGCCTTCAAAATCTTGACCTTACATGCATTACCCGTATTTTGTGTTTAGGGAAGTATTGGACCGCGTGGTCGCCCTGGTGAGCCTGGCAGGAATGGAGACGCAGTAAGTAGATACAAAAACTTACACAGTGAAAGCTATCTGGAGAGATTGTTTTTCAAGAGGAACGATAGGTCAGTTAAATGAACATGTTATCACAGACCTATCTTGAGAGAACCATATTTTATGGGCAATTAGGCTTTCAGGGCAGCTTTCAGGGCAGTCTTTCAGGGCAGCTTCTCAACTGTTCTAGGACATAGGTAACATTTGTTACTTTGAGTAAGAAAATAGTCTAAATATTGCTCCTCAAGCCAGTGGTTGGCGAGTGCTTGGTAGAAATGAATGGTCACAGAATTAAAACAAACTTGTGTGTGTGGCATCGTATGTATGTTAAGCACTTAACGATTAACAGTGTCAGATTTATCAGTTTGTCAAATTGTAGAAAAAAATTCACAAAGCCTCAATTTATCCAAGTTTAGAGGCACCAAATTACATTGCACTTTTGAAAACAAATTGTCTCCATAAAAAAGAAGAGCACCCATTCATGTAAAAAAAATATTAAAGGTCTTAATGTGGTATATGTATACTGAAAATATAAGAGTGAAGTCAATAATTTTGATCTCAAGTACAATACGTAGATGGGGATTCTAAAATGGAGGATTCGTAAATTGCAATGACTTGTTAGCTATTACTGGCTACCTTGCATTAGCAAATTTTGAAACAACCAAAACTGGACTAAATATGATTAATCATGGGCAACTGAACATTGACATTTAACATTATATTGCTTGTATTTTCATGCACATTAAATTACTGACATATAACCTATAATTTCATGGTAAAATATCAAATATTGTCTGTTTTCTCCTAGGGACCCAAAGGTGAGGGAGGCTCCCCAGGGCCTGCTGGGCTGGCTGCACCCAAGGGGGAGAGAGGAGACCCCGGGCCGCGCGGAGAGGCCGGCTCACCCGGTCCGTTTGGAGAGAGGGGGCCGCAAGGGCCACCGGGCAATCAGGGCATACAAGGCCAACCTGTAAGTATAGAAACAGTGCCAGAACTACCTCTAAACTCTCTCATGCGCTTTACAAGGCTGTGTTAATTCCAAACCATTTCAATAATCTAGAGTGTTGGGAAAATACGTGTATAAAACAAGTGTTGATACTAGATAATAAACATGATCAGATTTCAATTCAATCCCATGTGATTAGTTTCAGTTAAACTCGGTACATTTAAGAAGAAGATACATGTCTCTGGTACCCGGTACTTATATATTCCTTGTATATGCTCTGTTTTACATTACTGCACTGTTATGGTGTGTTACTTTGTACTTATATAGCGCCAAAATCCAATATCTCCTTCAGGGGCGCTTTACATTGGATAATTGTATTCTGAGTAGTTGAAGATCTGAAGCTGACAGATATAATAGTCAATTGATTATTTTAGAATGCACTGCAAAATAAGTGTGTTTTTAAAATAAAGATTTGAATTTGGCTAGTGTAAGTGAGGTGTCACTTAATTTTTGCGGTAGGCTGTTCCATGTTGCTGGCGCCACGTAGTCAAATCGCCTCTGACCATAATTAACAGTTCTTACAGCACTGCACATAACGTAAATTATAGACATTAAAAGACGTTTATGTTATCCAAAAATAACATTCACGCTTGTTTTGCAGGGTCCAGCTGGACCTCCTGGACCTCGAGGTGACATTGGCTTGCCGGGAGAGAGGGTGAGTAAATTAAGCTTATGCTGTCAACCAACACAAAATGGTTTATTGCAGAGGTGATTCTGTCAATTCCTGACTGCCTCCAATTCTGGAAAATCTTAACTTAGACAAGATTACGAAACAAGGATTGTTTCAAAAACTCCATGTCATATTCTAGGACTACACATATGTTGCTCAGTTGTAGCAGGGCTATTAAAGAAAACAATTGGTTACATATATAATAATAGTCGACTTTCTTGATGTACCTAAACAAAATGTATAATGCTTTATTTTCCATGTATCACAAGTCTTTGAGCTATCTTGCTTAATAAATATATGAAATATATGATAACTATCAAATTTTAGACAATTTAAATGCATGGTTCACTTATTTTCTGCGATATGACGTTCAGGGTGGATCCGGTCCTCCTGGACCTGCTGGAGCTAAGGGAAGCAGTGGACCTCCTGGTGGAGCTGGACCCACTGGTAAAGATGGACCTCGAGGTCCACCTGGACCTGCTGGAGACCGAGGTGACAGTGGTCTGCCTGGAGGTCCTGGACAGCCTGGACCTATGGGCCTTTCTGGACCTCCTGGACCCACCGGACCTGCTGGTTCTGCTGGACCAAAGGTAAAACAAATAGTACATGAGCTCTGCATTATGACTGTAAATTTCTTCTAAAAGTGTATTTAAATGTTAAAATTGTTTTAGATTAATAGGGAGTATTTGGCGCTACAAATTCGCAGTATGAATAATCGGTTTCCTTCGGAAACCAAACTGCCTTGGTCATATGACTACCCTTATCCAATCGTATTGCGACAAAGAAAAGCTCCGCCAATCGTAAGATGCCCTGGTTTTCACGCCTTTACCCTTCTTTCGGGTATCTTCGGAAAATTTCCCCGCCAAGGGGTTAAAATACTCCCTATTGTCAAATTCAGTAAGGGATTTTTCTGTTGGTGAGTAGATTTCTTTAGTTCTAAAATTAGTATTTCCAAGGATTTGTTACTTTTACAAATGTGTGCTTTTAATACATTGGTGCTGATATCTGTGAATAATTTGGTAGAAAGTTACATAGCATCTTGGATATTTAATTATGCAGAGTATATGCATAATCTCAGTGTAGGCAAAATATGTTCTTAAATTCTGCAGTGGACTGTCTGACAATATATAACTATTTTAGTTGGCATGGTAATCAACTAAATATAAATTATTATTCAAACAATGCAGCAGGTATAAAATTTATGATCCAGAATATCCATAATCAGTAATAGCACACGACTATATATATGATCCGGAATATGCATGATCAATAATTTATGTATATTTTTTAAGATTAATGCAATTAAGATTAACGCATATCCCAAAGTATGTTTTGGTTATGAATATCCATAATCCAGATAATGTATGATCCAGAACATGTATGATCCAGAATATGGTGTATATATCTCTGATAGGGTTCCCGTGGAGAGCCTGGAAACCAAGGTAGGCCTGGAGATACCGGATCAGCAGGAGAACCTGGACGAGACGGGGTTCCAGGAGAGAGGGGTGATGATGGTGACTCTGTAAGTAGGGCGGAGTGGATTCTGGATTCTCTCCATCTGAATCTCTACAATACAGATATTCCTCCCTTACTGGATGGTTGTTTATAATTAAGATTCCCATACCACAGCAGCCATCACCACACTGTTTTGCTAAAAATAACTTAAACACTATCAATTGTAAGTACCAAAATTTTAATGAAAGCAAGAAAATGAAGAAAAAAGCTGTAAGATGGTTTTGCATGTATATTGCCCTGAAAGCAACCTGTACATGTACATGTACCAGCACTATAAATTCAGTACTCTTTCAGTGTTCTTAAATTCACAAGCTGCTTGTATATAACCTATTGGGATTTTAAAAGATTTTAAAAGTAATCCTTACTGTGATGTGAGAAAGTAAAGTCTGGGGTGGGGTGGGGTGGGGGGTTAAAATCTGATTTATACTACATTTTGATAATATGGCACTCAGTGTGCTCAAAGCATGGCATTAACTATTCTCTTTGAGTGCTTCAGACTGTTTTGATGTATTGTAATAGTCATCAAGTGTATTACCTTCTTTTGCCATTGAATATTGAATGTGTTTTCAGTGACCTTTGTTGCTCTTATTTATTTGATCAAATTTTAGATGTTATGATTTAACCTTAAATTCCCTTGACTTCCTCTGTTTCTTTTGTAGGGTCCACCTGGTCCCCCCGGCCCCCCTGGCCAGCAAGGAGAGCGGGGATTGGTCGGTTTGCCTGGCATGCGGGGAGAATCTGGACCCGGGGGTCCTCAAGGTCCAAGGGTAGGTCTTTACAATTCATTGATCATTAAATTACTGGGGAGGGACGGATGGCCGATTGGTTAAGGTACTGGACTCTCAACCACAAGATCGTGGGTTTGAGTCCCGCCATACACTAGGTCTTCTGTGCCTAAAGTCCATGGCCATGATTTGTACCCCAAATGTGCCTTGAGGTGATCGTTAATATGCAATTGCTTGCTTGGCGAGAACAGTTTCCTTCCTCACTAAGGTAGCCAACCTTGTGGTGCACATTTGGGTGCTGCGCAAGATGGAATATAGTCGCTTGGCAGAAATAATTACTTTTGTTACATTATGTACTATTCAGGGCGAACCTGGACCACCAGGAGATGACGGTAATACTGGGCCTAGGGGAGAGAGGGGTTCTCCGGGACCTGCAGGTTCATCCGGGCAGCCCGGACAACCCGGACCAGAGGGTTCCCCAGGTAAGGATGGAATCCCAGGTATCCAGGGCCGACCAGGAGAGAAAGGTCCAGGTGGTCCCCCAGGTCCACCTGGAGCTCCGGGACAGGTTGGATTGCAGGTCAGTTACTGTAGACTTATAATCACTTATTACATGTACATTAATTTTGGGCTGTTACGTGGTCATTCTTTGTTTGGGTTTTGTTCTTTGTTTCTCTCTTTCGTTACATTTGTTTACTTATGTTGAATTATCCAGGCGTACATGTATCTCACTGCAGTGATTGCCAGCATATGGAATTTGCTTTAATTTAATAATTACTCATTTACTTTTGGAAGTAAATTTTCAGTGGCACAGTACCGGTGTGTCATATGAGTGCTATCTGTCAGAAACTAATGACAGGTACCATGGCTATAAGGCCACTGCAGATTTCACACCTGTCACTCAACTGTTACTCTTAGTTGACGTGATGGGCTCTTCTTTTCTGTTGTCTTCACTTTGTGCATTGTTCTATTCCAGGGCTTACGTGGACCCCCAGGACCGTCTGGACCCAGCGGGGAGAGGGGAGAGAGGGTACGGCAGATAAGGCTGGCTATTTGTGTCTTTAATTGCCCTTTGCAATGGCCATATAGACATTAACATGTGTAATAGATGACTGTGTAAAACTTAAAAATAATGACATAAAGTAAAAACACAGTTGTTCCATTGCATGTAGAGTATGATGATAACATTTGAAAAGGGAGGTATACTTTAATATGGAATACCTTTTTTGTGCTTATTCAAATTTATATATTAGTTTCATTGTAAATTGTTCATTTGTACACATTTATTGCATCTTTTTCCATAGTGAAGTCCAATTCCAGTTCATTACAAGAATTTAGATGCAACATGTGCTTTATCAACAGCAACAAAACTAAAAATATCCATGATCGAGCACCTTTCAAGAGTACTTACAGTGGTCCCTGCGATTTAAGACCACCCATTCAGCCAGCAAAATATGGGCTTAAATTGAAGGTGGTCTTAAAATAGAGGGATATTTATACGGAAAATATACAAGTGGGAAGCCACTGATATCCGGTCTTAAAATGCAGGGAATTGTTAAATAGAGGGGTCTTAAATCGCAGGGACCACTGTATATAAATGTGTCATTAATCATCTGGATTATTTTCTTTTTTCAGGGTGAGAATGGTGTACCAGGAGTGAGAGGGCCGATTGGGTCTCCTGGAGCCACGGGTGCACCCGGAGCTCAAGGATCAAAGGGATCAAGGGGGGGTTCAGGCGCCAAGGTATGTTACCAGCAGGGGTAGGATGTGTAAATGCTGTGCATGTACCCAACATCATGGAGATAGGATAGAAGCATCAGAATGGCCCAAGCTTATTAAATAATTAAAAAAAAAAATAGAAAATACCTTTTTAACTAGATACGGTAAAAAGACTGCTTTAAAGATTTCGTTAAAACAAGTTTTAGAACTTGTGCACACTGCAGTCTTATGACTGATACAGGTGCACACATGTAGGTCCTACGTAAACTTTAAGGATACAGATATAATGATTGGTTGCTGTATAATGTACACACAAGAGATATCTTTATGTGTTATTTAGTTTAACAAAAGGTCCGTAAAGATGGCATCATGTACATTACAAGTTGCTTAATTAGGTCTTCAACTAAACTTAGGTTTAAGCAGGTAACATATTTATATATGGACTTGGAATATTGGTAATATATCCCTATTTAAACAATGATACTTGAATATGGTGACGTAATTTACTTACATGTATGTATACCAAAATATGAAATGAAACCAATCTTCATTACCAGGGAGACAAAGGCTGGCCTGGAATGCCAGGATTACCGGGTGCTCCGGGTAACGTGGTATGTATCAACCGAATCTTTGCAGCCATTATTAGTCCTGCCTTAGATTTACATAGATTTATTTATCAAGTGTTGAGTTGAAAATATATATACAAATACCTTTACTTCAGGTGTTGAAAGCAATGAAAACAGTATTCAGCAGTACTGGTATAGTATTATTGGAGATGTGGAAAAGTTCATGAGATGCAAACGTATTATACACTCAGAAAATTATCATTGTTGAATGTATAAATACAATGTATTAAAAAGTTCTAATTTGCACTCCCAAAAATGATGGTTTTATTAGAGTAAAAGTAAATACACATATGTTCTAGCAAATTTGGTAACACATATTCTCAGGAGAATTGTAAAATATTTGTGTTCGTTTATTTGTATACCACAATTATTTTATGACTATAGTAGTTATTCTATGCTGTTTCTAGTTTTATATTGACTTCGTTCAACCAGTTCATTCATCTCACCTTTGCACCTGCCTGCTTTGGCTTCTACATTCTACATTAATCTTTATCTTCCAGGGAGATTCAGGGGAAATGGGATTGCCCGGGCAACCTGGACAACCAGGAGGAAGGGTGAGTCCTGATCCAGAAAAATACCTACATTGTGACCTAAATCAGATTCATTTGCCTATAAGTAAAGATCCCACATGTCAATATCTAACAATTAAATATTTGGAACACTGTAATGTCATAAGTAATGGACAACACAGTACAATGATTACTGTCTTTAAGACCATCTGGTAAGCCAGAGAGACTATACAGTGAAACCTGTCATGAAAGACCGCCCCATTCAGCATAAAAATGGCTCTCAAGACAGGTTGTTTTAGGTGACAGTTCAAGTACATTGAAATGTAGGACATTCTGCCAAGAATATGTTGTCTTTCAAGGGATGTGGTCTCTCATGGTAGTGGTCTCTCAAGATAAGTTTCACTGTACTTAAAATTAAGGATGGAGCTACCAGTACTACTGGCTCTTCTATACATACATGGACTTTGAGGTAAGAATTCATCGTTCTTACCAGTAATTTTAAGAAGTTCAGAATCCAGGACAAATCATTGGTTCAGTGGTTAACTACCGGTAAACTAAACTTGAAAAACACTGACACTTGGAAACAGAGCTAATCTGAAGTGTTTTTCTATGACCGTAGGGTGAACCAGGACAGCGCGGTCCGCCCGGTCCAATGGGGAAGGATGGTGTTCCCGGCATGGATGGACAGAGGGTAAGAGCACAGAAGGACGTGTATTGTTTTCTTAGGATCTATGGTTACAGTGTGAATTAGCTATCTTGTTGGTTTATTTGTTTTCTTGCGTCTTGATTTCTGTTACTTTTAGTTTTTCCTTTCTGTTACATTCTTTTGTTAATCCCCTAAGAGACTTTGGGAAATAAAGTACATCCAGATGTAATGCGTTAGATTATATTACCAGTAATGATAAACATTTCATTATCATGGAATATAAGTGTATCCTAGACCTAATCATTACCGGGAATATGTAATTTGTTTGCCTGTTGAAAACCTCAATAAATAAATCCAAGTTTAAAAAAAAATGTCCTAATCACGTCGGGGATTTAATCTTGTAGATGTATAAAAGCTATTTTACTACCAGCTGGACAAAAAAATGTTCTTGTTTGGTCAAGTTGAACATACAATGCACTCTGTATACCATGGTATGTGTTATTTGGGAAATGGCAGGCATTAGTATTGGCTAATGACCCTATAGTAATTGTGCGGTACAAATTATATTTCCAGGGGTCTCGTGGTCCATCAGGAGATGATGGCAGACCAGTAAGTAACTTTGAATTTACTGATAGAGTTGAGAAATTAGGGCTACAGTTGACACCCCTCCCTCTCCTCACTAAAAAAATGCTGCCATTTTTAGCTCTGCTTGACTCTGTCAGCAGAGCTCATGGTATGGGACTTTTGTCCGTCGTCCGTCCGTCCGTCGTCCGTCCGTCGTCCGTGTCGCAATTATCTCTGAA
>JAAUYG010300012.1_pt1 | contig 17087 bp, 18 predicted proteins | sample 7278091 | NCBI WGS metagenome assembly JAAUYG01 (sample SAMN14350201, study PRJNA611818) | marine sediment metagenome | isolation source: surface marine sediment (0.6m) | place: French Polynesia: Moorea | collected 2018-08
GACGGACTCTCATGCATCCAGGAAAAGCTGGAGTTAATCTGCAGCAGTGATTACGTGGATTAGTCAAAGCGGAAAATCTCGATAAACTGAACTGAAACATGTGTGGAGAAAAATTAACAACTGATCGCGAAGAAGATCAGGAAATGGATTGAACAGGCTCAGCTTTGATTTTCGCTGCCTTTCTTGATCTTGCAAGATCAACCAACTTTTGGAGAATTTCTTGAAGCGAATTAAGAGTGCAAAAATTTTCCGTCAGAAGGTGAAGGGGAAATAACACAAAAAATTTCACGCAGCAAATTTTCCATGCATTTTCAAGCAAGAATTAGTTAGCTGCCCACAAGTTGTTTTGCGCATGCAATTCACAAATTTTAGGCCTTCTGCATGGAGTTGTTTTTCCCTTTCGCCACAACATTTCTTGTTCAAAAACTTTTTTATCCAGGGAACAACATCCAGTACAACTGGACGCACTTCGTTGACATGGAGGACAAGTCTCATCAGTGGTTTGGGGCAACGGTCGCTAGCTCAGGCCACACCGGCGTTGCCATTGTAAGTTCAAACTCTCAAGCACTTGCTTTCTCTGGTGAATGGGGCTCAAGAAGATCTCTGTGATAAACTTGCAATTCGCGGAAAATGGCCAATTTGTGTTGGCTAAGCCGCTCGTATCGGTTTGCAAATCCCGCGAGGATTTATGTCCACACCAAATGAGAATCAAGTGGATTCACCAAGTACGGTTGAACGTGGCTTCAATCTGATCAACAGGACCCGTTTCCACGCCGTTCAGCAACACATTCTGAACATGATTTCTTGTGGATGCAAAATGATGAACTCACCCCCAAACGTCGAGCATCAAAACCAAATTTGCTTCTGTCTAGGCGTGTGCACCACGTTACGTGTATTTTGGACGCGACTTGAAGAAACGGGAGCCGGTGGGATCGTGCTACATATCACGGGGTCCTGTCCCCACATTCACTGAGTACGCGCCGTGTAGGGAAGGTAAGTACGCCCGAAGGCTACTTGTTACCATGAGACCCAATTTCCTCTTTGGTGACAGACACTGTGGACACCAATTCTTTCTTTCTTTCTTTCTCTCTCACACACACACATACGCACGCACGTACATGGTTTTGGTTTGGGAAAAGCTGACGGTAAATCTGAATTTCCCAGGTTCAGATTTTCAGCTTTTTCGTCAGAAAAATGCAGACAAGGAAAGTGACTCAGAACCAAAAGGCACCATGTATAAATCAGACAAGAGTGTTGAAATGATCACAGTCTGAAGTTGAGGAGTCTCTGGGATGGATTAGCAGGTATACTGCAAACTGCAAAAGACATCGAGGATGAACGATCAACCGGTGCGAACGGACAGGCAGATTCATCCGTCCACGCTTCCGCACAAAACCAATTTGTTCCAATACCAAAAAAAAGAAAAAAAAAAAAAAAAAGAAAAAAAAAGAAAGAAACTAAATTCAGTCTGGAAGCCTTCCCTTCATTGCTGGATAGCCACTGATTGGTTACTTCAAGAAAGTTGAATTTGCTTCCATCAGTGTGGCGAAGACCGTTTGTCGTCCCACAGAACTGTTGTCGCCCCACAGAACTATTTTTTGGATCGCGAACAAAACGAGGCCTGAATATGGAAAATTTTCTCGTTTCAACAGCAGGATAGAATGGCATTTCTTAGGTGGCAAACAACATCTCTGTTTCAACGAGAGAAAGGTAGCAAAATGATTTCCCACCCAGAATGTATTCTTTCCCTGTAGAGATGCGTGTACAAATTTATGTGCTCTCGCTTTTTGCTAACAAGTCAATTGACATTTGAAGATTGACGAGCTGGAAAACAAGGATGCATCTGACGGTTTCCTGAAGTTATTAGACTTGTAATTGACTGACACAGAACAAAGGTAACGAGGATAATAGATAATGTTCAGGTTTCCCAGTCAAAGCATTGCTAAATTACCTGCTTGTCAAATTGTCAGAAGCGCAGAAAGGAGTGTGCTCGGAGTGGTGGGTTACGTTGCAGGTTCAACCGTTCCATCGGGAACACAACAACCCACATGCAGACAGAAGCCTGCAGAACAAGACCCAGAAGTGAACAAGATCACCTTCACTAAGGCAAAGATTCATCCAACAAAGAAGATCTTGCTAACGACGCTTCTTTCTTTGCAAGTTGAAGAATGTGAGCTTTTTGAGCTCTCTCTGACAAGGTGAAGAAGCTGAAATTGCCTTTGCAGCCAAAACACGTTTAACTTCAAGTGGAATTTCAGACCGACCCCAGACAAAATGCCGAGCAATAATTTCAGAAGTCGAAATTTCACCAAGAGTCCTTCATCGAGCAAAACAATTGAATCCACAATCCAGAGAAACCCATTCTGTGGTTGAACCTCTGCTCTACAGTTTCCTCTTGTGAAAAAGACTGGGAATTGGGTTGAGTGGCTTTGGATAAGATAGATTTGGATAGAACTTGCTCAACACCGGTTAACCTATTCATTTATCATTGAGAGTTACATTACTCAGCCGGTGATGGGGAAAATACTCCCCATCCTTTCCCTCTGACGAGATAAGATCACAATGAAAGGAGTCCATTGCAGGCCTTCAGGCCAGTCGAGGAGAACCTGCAGCGTTTGTGGGATGTCAGACAATTAGCAATACTGATATGTGTCAAGACGGTGCACACAAGCAAGCAAGACAATTTCTCTGCAGTTGCACACATTCTCATTGCATGCATTCATGAAGTACCATGCAAAAGAAAAGAACTCTAAAAGCTTATTCCGGTTCCAGTGTCAAAATTTCATCACCGATTAAGTTCAGAAAAAAACTGGGTTTGTGCCAAAGTCATGCATGTATTGTGGAGGAAAGTATCTGCCATGTTTTTTTTTCTGATCTTCCTTTCCCTACTCAAGTCTGCAACTAATAAGACTGAACATTGATTCATGCCGCAACAACGTTTGCCTCACAGCTCTGCTACAGCGAAAGATTAGGATTATCCATTCAGTCAGATAAGAGTTTGATTGGTTCCACTTAATCCACCTGATCGTTCCAATTGTATGGGAAGATCCCTGCGGTGCACGTTTGCGATCAGGAGAGAGAAACTTCCAGATCCGTGCAATCAAAGATCCTGTGGCTTCCAACACAAATGCATTTGCAACGCCTTCAGAGAGAGTGCCGCGACAGAGTTTCTTGCACATTTTTCAAACAACACTGCTGTTGCTTTCTTTTTCTGCGATGAATACGCTGTGCGTTTTACCAATCCGAGTCACATGCGTGCAGGGTTCATCACAAAACTTTGTTTCTGAGTCTATATCACTGACGATGGTAAGAAACTGTAAAGATTGCAACTTTTGCATTTCTGGTGCCATTTGCGCCAGCAAATATGGCTCGCCTGCGGAAAAACGGAACACTGCACAGTGCTTTTCTGGATGTCAAGCGAAAATTTTGTCAACCAACTGGTACAGCACATGCAGAAACAGAAATAAAAGTGAACCGCAGCCAAAGAAGGAATAATTTCAAGCAATCTGACACAGAAGGTACGCGAATGCGTAATCCAGATAAAACTGGAGGCGATCGCCGGGATCACATCAAAAACACATCATTAGACAAAACAAACATTGCTACAGGCCACAAAGCAGCAGGGAACAAACAAGATTATTGACTTCCACAGAAGGGGTCCAACTCACTCCTAATTGTCCAATGTGCGGTCGCGACCTAACGTGCGTGCGCGACTGGCTTTTCTGCCTGCATCTGTGAAAGCACAAGCTCAATCTTATGCAGATGAAATTCTGAAGCACAAAACAGCAGCCAAAACAATGCTAAACAATCATCCCAAAATGCAGTCTGAAACTCAACAGGTAGGTGTGATGTACCCCTGCGATCAGTGCCACGAAGTACCACCACAGTAGCGCTTGTGCAGGAACACCTGTCAGCAAAGTGTGATTGAAAAAGAAAACCTGTTTGTGGGGAACAAGGAGTCCTGGCCCAAAAAAATTTCTTTCCTGAAAAGTACAATTTTCAGCCGAAAATGCTCGACTCATTTGGGAGGCACAACTGGGAGTTTGGCACCACAATGGGTCCAGTCGGGTCGGGGTCACTGCCGCATGACGGACAGAAAAATAGAAGATGGGACAGTGGTAGTTATGGGATGACGTTGATTGTCGGGGTGGGGGGCAAGTCAGTCCATCCAGGGGTGGGGCAACAAAGGTTTTGGCCCTGGCCAGGAACACCCTCTGTGCAATCTAGGTTATCAGTCACAACGCTGTTACGCTCGAGGTCTGCAAAACGTTCGCCTAACCATCAAAAGCTCGTTGTAAGAGCAGAATTGTAGAAAAGCAGAATCATTTTGGACAGCTTCAAGTGGCGCGCGTTTCCGAGTTGATCTGTGGCGCATTCGTTTTCGTGCAAGAATAATCAGTGGTCACATTAACTCTGCTGCTCTGGTGGTTGCTTTCTTTCTTAAGGCAAGATCTGTGCTGACAAGTGAGTCAATAAATGGCTGTCCTGGGAAAAAGGTTGTTCTTCCTTCCAAACTACGAACCTTTCTGTGCAACTTCACGATTGTTTTCACTTCTCATGGTGTGGCTTTTTTGGTGGAAAACCGATTAAAGGCCTCTTATCAGCTTCAAAGATTTGCAGTTTGTACCGTATACCTGTGTCCATTGGCAGCATTGGGGCGGGGGTTCCAACCCCGGCTTTCAGCCCTGCACCGCCCAAAATGACTTCCTCTGCAAAGAAGTTCGGCTCACTGGGAATCTAACCTTTGCGAGAGAGGTGCGAATGTTGCCTTTGATACCATATACACAGGTGCAGAGAAACAGTTGTGGTCACGCAAGGCTGAGACGTTCTGTGTCTGAAGCATTTGGCGTGCTCTGGACAGAGAAGTACTGAAATGAACAACGTCTTTGTTTCTTTCTTTCAGGAGAATCGGGTTATCACAACGTTGGATTCTGCCAAGCGGGATTCAGTGCAGCTTTGACATCGGTACGTTTGTTGCTTCGTTTCACATTCGTGCGCAATTTCTGATGCCGAAATCATCAAAACAAGAATGTTCTCTCTTTGCATCGTTTGCAGGAAGGAGACTACATTGCGCTTGGCGCTCCAGGCAGCTTCTACTGGCAAGGTAGAGCTCAAATGTCGCATCCCAGAGAACACAAGTGTTGTCGCCAACCCATTGCCGCACACCACTTTCAAAACCATTCAACAGCAATTCAAAAAGTCTTTGAAGCTTCAGGATCACCGCAAAGCTGAAAGTTTCTTTTGTGAATTGCAGGTCAGGTGTACTCACTGGATCTGTCCAGAGACGAGTCATACAAGTCGAAGGAAAGAAACTATACCTTCGACGACTCCTACCAAGGTAGGTTTTGTGATATTCACACGAAAGCCCAAGTATTCAAGCAAGTTGCGCGGAAGCCGGACAAAAGCAGCGATGACCTTGTCTGTCATTTTCTAAGGGCTTCCAAGTTTGCGGAAGTGCTCGACTTTCTGTGGACAGAGTTGCACGGAAATAAAATGGATGAGACCGGGAAGGTTCAGGCAAGGACGACCTTGGGAACACAAATTCCCACCAAACCAATCTGTATTCTGGTTTGTAGGATACTCAGTGGCAGTAGGCGAATTCGACGGACGAGCTGGCCGAGGTGATAAAACTTTTCTTCAATGTTCCGGAAGGGCATCAAGATACACACCCTGTTCATGCCAAGAACGAGAAACTCAACCAGCCAAACATGATTCTTGGAATGTTGCTATCCACACCAAAGCGCGTCCTCAACCAGAAAAAACCACTTTCCTTTCTGAAACAAGGAATCCTGGGGAATTGCGTCCAGCCGTGTGAATTCACCCGTTTTATTCTGCCTCACTGTTCTGAAACAGATTATGCTGTCGGAGTTCCCAAAGACGACGTCCTCAAGGGCAGTGTGGTGTTCTACACAAGCAACATACAATTTATCACCAACATCACCGGTGAGCAGATCGGTGAATACTACGGCTATTCCATCGCAGTGGCGGACTTCAATGGAGATGGGTAAGTCCCAGCATGTTTAGCATCTGGAGTCATTTCGCACGTAAACTGGCACATCAAAACGGCCAAGGCCAACAAAAAGCACAAACGACAGATTTCAATCCTCAGCTCAACGTTGAAAATGATGCAGTCCACCACTATTCAAACCTTACAAGACAGCAGGTGAACAACAGCAAAAGTGGCGTCACGTTCTTGAGGAGCTCACGTAGCTACTTTGTCGTGTAATTCATGAATCATGTCAATTTCAATAGACTGCATGACATCGCTGTGGGCGCGCCATTCCACACAGATTACACATCGGATGCCTATGAAACTGGATGCGTGTACATTGACTACCAGTATGCCAACCAGCAACAAGTGAGCAAATGATCGCAATGAATCTCGTTCGTTCCACCGGAACTCTGTCAGAAAAAGACATCGTGCAAACATTGTACCTGATACCTGAACCATTGTTGGACGACTTCCTTTCAACTTTTCAGCGCTCTTTCCCGCCGTCGGAGCGGCGCAAACTTACGGGAAACAAGCGCGTCCGAATCAGGTTCGGAACGGCTCTAACTACACTCGGCGACATCAACATGGACGGATTCTATGGTGAGACACTGCCGAAAATAGGTTTGCGAGTCTCTTTAATACAACAGGAAGGAAACAAGAACCTGCTGAAGGATTTGCCATTGACAAAGATGCTACAATTCTTGCAGATTTAGCAATTGGTGCCCCATATGACGGCACAGACCACAGTGGTGCCATTTACATCTTCCACGGTGCTGAGGACGGGTTGAGAACTGAAGTGTCTCAGGTACAACGTTCTTCGGCATGTATGTCACAATGCCGAATTGTTTGATCAGTCAGCAAGAGATATTTTTTTTTACTTCGCTTCGCTGCCTTCGAAAAAGGCGCGTAGTATTGGAGCAAACCGTGGTTCAGGCTTGACCAGACCTTTGCTTCTCCCTTGCTTGTCACCCCCCCCCCCCCCATCGCTGGTCAAGTCAAGATGTTACCCCTCCCCACTGATGTGTCACGCCCCAGGGAAATGTCAGCCCCCAAGGATATCACCCCCTGTAGTGAAATGTCAGCCCCCTCCACGGTGCACGGCGATGGTGGCAGCAAAGTACCTTGGCCTTTTGGGTCAAATCCCTAGTTTCCATTCTCTCGCCGAAACAACACGAAAACACTGCGTGTGGGTTGATCGAAGTATGAATTTTGTCTCAATGCCCGTTCCAGATTGTCTATGCTGAAAACTTTGCGCCTGGGATTCGGTCGTTCGGATTCTCCATATCCGGTGGATATGACATGGACAGCAACGTTTATCCAGGTCAGCCTGACTTTCATGCACAAGCGCGGGAAGTCGCGAAGTCTTGATTTGATGCACCAGACTCGCATTGATCCATCTCCAAATGAAACGGAACAATTCAGCGAGATTACTGTCGACTCGCGGTCCAAACAATCCAACATCTTTGACATATGAAGCATCACCATTTCTTCCAACTGAGTTTGGTGCACATGGAGAAGTCGAAACACAGAAAACAGGAATCAGACGCGCATTTCTTTGTACGTTTCAGACATTCTGGTTGGCGCCTACGAATCAGACAGTGCAGTCCTGCTCAGGTAGGAATGGTCAACGCGCAGAGACAATTTGGTGTTTGAAGGAAAATTCAAAATTCCTTCTTGGCTCAGAATGAGAACATGTCTCTTTGTTCTACATAGGTCTCGTCCCATCGTTAGAGTTGAAACTGTGATGAAGTTTGAACCCAACGTCATCCATCTGGACAAGAAGCAGTGCACGCTTCTGGATGGTACGCCTGTCTCGTGGTATGTGCCGCGCCGTCTTTTTGCAACAGCCCTTCGCAAACAATGGCTGTTCTTTACACATTGAGAAGCAAGCAAATCAACCAAGACCAACATTCTTTTTAAGTGTTAAGCTGAACAGCTGTCTGTCTTTCTACGGAGTGAAACTGCCAGCACAAATAGGTGGGTGAAAATACATTTTCTTTCCTTCTGGGTGGAATTATTAACGTACGACTGTACGTGCTCTCGTCGCCTGTGTCCTGCAGACAGGTAGATCTCAATTGGAACATGTTGCAGAACTCGCTTTAAGTTGGAGGTTGGACAGTTTGAAGACACCAGGGGCCAGTCGTCTCTTCTTCATTGGTGGAAACGAGCGGAACATCATGCAGTCCACTGTCATGTCCCTCAAAAAAGGCCGCATGTCCTGTCGCGAAACCATCGTCTATCTCAAGGTGAGAGACCACCGCACTCAAAACCAATCCAGGACAGAACGAAAGCAACCAATGGAACAGCTTCCATGTTTTCTTCACAGAAGGGTTTCTTTCCTTCTGCAAATCAGTTTTCAAGCAACCCTTTGAACAAAATCTCCACACCTGTGTTTTGCCAAACGGCACTTTCAGAACGATGTCAAAGACAAGCTGACCGATATTCTAGCTGAGATGAATTACACCTTGATAGATCCGAATCCACTCCCACCAGATCCCATTCCGGTGTTGGACCAGTACATACCAACCACAATTATAGCCAAGGTAAAGCAGTGGTCTTTCTCATTTTCTTGGGATTTGTTGCTGAATTTATGAAACGCGACAACTGAACTCTTGGTCACATCCTTTCAGAGTGAAGTTGAAAAGAACTGTGGTGGGGACGATATTTGCATTCCAGATCTCAGACTGAGGGTTGAAAGGTTAGTGAATCATCATGATGGAATAAGACCCATTTCTCCTCACAGGTGTCACTGCCTGAATAACACCAAAGAGCTCAAACTACTCTTTGATCACACTAAGCCATATGGTCTGGTCCGTTCCAGCTTGGTCAGCGAGTACATCATTGGAACGGGAGCAGAAATAGACCTGGTCGTAACGTGCAGAAACGACGGCGAGGACTCCTTCGGGTCTCAGGTCTTCATCCAACTCCCCGACGGCATAGACTTCAACAGGATGACCAAACTGCAGGCTGTGAGCTCCAGTTGCATTGTTTGGTTCCCACTCTCAAAATTCATTGGCAACGAAAGCAGCTTGCACCCTTTGGCAACGAGTTTTTTTTTTTTTTTTTTTGTTTTTTTTTGCTGCAGGATACAGAATTGCGGTGCACCTTGTCAGAGAGCGACTTGAAGTTGGTCACGTGTGACGTAGGGAACCCCTTGCCCGCAGGACGCACAGTGCGCTTCGCCCTCAGGGTCTCGCCAGCAATCGTGAACGGTTCCTCAGAATATCTACAGTTCCTGCTGCACGCAAACAGGTGATGTCGTTTGGGGGCAAAAACCAGGTCGTTTGTCACTTCGAGGTTACACTGGCATGCTCAGGAAAACAACAATGACGGCAACACAACTCGTTTATACACACCGCTCTGCAAGCTGGGAGCCGTGCGGCCTAAAATGCAGGAGCAGAATCATCACAAGACGCAAGACACAAGCTCTCTCGTTCTTATGTTAGTGTGAACAAAGAATTCAATGTTCATTCCATCTGTGTTTGTTCTTTCAGCTCAAACCCTGAAAATGTCACAGATTTAGAAGATAATTATTCATCAGTGGAAATTCCAGTCAAAGTTATTGCTGAAATCAGACTTTCAGGGTAAGCGAAGAGAATTCAATTTTTTTCAAAATCGTCAATCGTCACAACTGGATTGCGACTCCTCAGTTTCTATTGAAGCAATGATCAGAATCGTCGGAATCTGGCGCAAGTAGCAAACACCCAATATCAAATCTAGTTTCTCCATTCCAGAGTCTCCAGACCAGAACAGATTCTGTTCAACTCTTCTGGGGTGGTGAATGGATTCGAGGACGAAATAGATATCGGACCTGAGGTGGTCCATCTGTATGAGGTACGAACTGCATTCCTTATTTCATTGGAGTGACTGGGGTGGAAATCAAGATGGTAGCTGGGCGACGTATTTCAACCAATTTCGTCTGAATGAACAATGACGGTGAAAACGCACTCCAGATTCGCAACTTGGGCCCGAGTGCCGTTTCGTCCGTCAGTCTGGAGGTGTACTGGCCGGAGAAGCTGCTGGACGGCTCGGACATGCTGTACATCACCACGGTACCGCGCATCATCAAGGGCGAGGGCACCTGCACCATGACCATCGTCAACCCCTACAACATCACCGTGAGTTCTGCACTGAGGGGGAACTTTCCTGATCCAGAAGCGAAAGCAGCGCTGAAACCGAAACCTTCTCCGTTTTCAGACTCTACTGAGAATTCGCTGTTATACAGAGAAACAAAGACCTTTGTTTCAGATTTTGCCTAAAGAAGCAGCCTTAGCGGAAGAATTTTCTGCGGAGTTGAAAATGAGGAGAAGAACAAAGCGCGACACCACAGACAACGAAATCAAAATTGTGAGCAAAATCTTTGGTTCTGCAAAAATGCTTGCGACAGTCACAAGTACGCGGAGTATTCAAGTGCAATCGTGAATTCGGACCACCACTGCCATGTGACTCTTTTGCAGGAATGCCAGTACGGAACTGAGTGGTGCACAGTGATACAATGCGAGACGGGACGGATGGAAAGAGACGACAGTGTTCTCGTGCAAATCTGGTCTCGACTCTGGATCAACACGATCTTGGAGGTTGTCTCGATTTGCAACAACTGTCTGAGCTAAACTTCGGCTCAACTCGTGGACACGTCATCACTGGGAAAGTTTCATTTCAGGCGCGCACGAGATCGCTGTTCGTCGTCTCTGAAGGAATCGCTCAAGTGATGCGCGTTCCGTATCAGATTCGCCCTCTGACGTACTACTTAGACACATTCCAGGTGACAGCTCTTTGCTCACCTTTGCTTTTCCATTACAACCTGTCTTTCTGTGATAAAACTGCGAACCTGAAACCACAACACGGTTCAGCCAAACCAAGCAGTTTCTACAACACACCTTTTTCTGCACAGGTTGAAACGTACATTGCTCTACTGGGTCTGCCGACAGAACGAAAACCCGTGTCTTTCTGGGTGATAGCCCTCTCCATATTCGGTGGCGCTATCCTACTGATGCTACTGGTCTTGTTGCTTTGGCTGGTACGTATCAACAACGCAGAATGTTGTCCGCTGGATATTTGCTGTCATTTGTGTGCTGTGAGCTTTCAGCAAATTCGTGGCAACAACTTCTTCAGCTCTTCCTTGAGTAACGGTCAAGAAATTTTATAAGTTTGTCATGGCATAACGGGCCGTCTCTGCTTGCTAGAAACGCCTCCCACTTCAGACCACGTGATCACATTGAAAGCATTTCTGATTTACCAGGCGGGCTTCTTCAAACGACGAAAACCCAATGACATGAGAAAGACAGCCACTCGGAGCAAAGCGATGAAACCGAATGGAACTTCAATCGCGAATCACTACGACTCAATACCAACAGAGGACTACTGAGCTCAAGACAAGACAGGACGTATCGTCAACAGTTTGCTCTGATTCAATGTTTCCCACCCAAAAGCGTGGTTGAAGAGATTCGCGGCCACAGGAAAGTTTATCCGCGGCCAAATGCGGCTTCAAGCAATGCCTCACTCACACAAGCCACTTGCAACGCGGTCCACATTCTCGTCTGCAGACGAATTGCCCAAGAGATTGGAACTTTCACTCGAAAGTACCAGGAACAATAACTCTTGGCACTTCTACCGGACCCTTGAATGAATTTGTTTTTGATGATATGAATCTCAGCGCATTTGTGTTCATAATTCTCGTCATCAGGGGACCAGTGTTACTTCACTTGCCAATTACAATGTGCCTTATTACTTGGTGTAAATTGTAAACTGCATGTGAATTTCAATAACAAATGATAATTTATTACTTTCTCACAAAGTTGTTGTCCTGATTTGTGACATTAGTTTGCAAGTCCGTTGTTCCAACAGGTGTAGACATAATTTTTGATACGATACGAAGAAAGATTGATCCCAAGCAATGTTGAAGCCTTTGGTGCCCAGAAGGTGACGTACATAATAAGTGGTGTACTCACAGAGACTAAAGTACTGGCGTGCCCAAGTCAAAGGACGATTCCATGTCGAATCTCGGCAACTGCGTCTCCTCCCGATCAGAATCATTTCGTGTGTTGGGAATGTCACCAGAACATGAAGTCACATTGAGTGTCTGTGTATCCTCAGTCCATTGTGAACTTTGAACGTCTTGGAAGCGGTATACAACCTGAGCTATCGGCTTGTCGTGGAAGCATTTCGGGTGTTGTGGGTCACAGGCCAGCATGACCTTGGAAAACTGTTTGGCAATGTCCTTCACTTCATCTCGCACCAGATATTCAGGAAGCTTTTGTGCCATCCGTGTTGCTTCTGCCTGTCAATGGATGCGCGCGGTTTCTTTGGTTGTTTCATTTGTTTGCTCAATGAAATCGAGTCCGCGGGAAGCAAACACAATATTTTTTTTCTGAATCTGGCGGAAGAAAAAACAATAAAAAGATCCATTAAGAATCACCAATGAACTGACCTGCAGAAAGCCCTTAACTTTAGCTGGCCGCGCATCGTCGGTTGACAGATCATTGTTCCTGCTGATGGAGTCAAGTATCTCTGCCAAGTCCCTGATACTGAGGTCTGCGCACATCCGAGTGACTTCAAACTTTACTCCAGCTCCTGTTGGTAACGCAATCAGAACTCCCTGTTACAAACTCACATGTTTTCATCTAAAGGCCACAAAACTGGATGCATAAACTCGCAATGCATTCGAGAAATACAACGCTCGAATGACAACTGCAGCAAGACATCGTAGCACGTAAAAACCAATCGGAAACTGCACATGCCTTCAGTTTGCAGACATCGCACAGCGAACCCGCTCCGACAGACCCGAGGGTCAGAGATATAAGTGAAAGGATCTGGTGGGACCCCTTCGCTCCTTGACAGCTTGAGCAAAATTTTCCAATTTTCGGCTCCCCCAACCAGACTAGAAAGAACAAATTGGACATAACAAAATTATTTATGTACGATTCATGAATGTTTTGAAGTGAAACATTTGGACTGATGCCACGTACCTAGGATTCAATACGATGGGGTTTTCCAGCTGTCGAGTAGGCACAGTGTGGTGCACCAGAAGACGCTTGTATACGATCATCTCTTGAGCGCGGATTGGCTGATACACGACCAGATTGCTGTCCTCTGTCGCAATCCACACTCCATGTGCGTTGAGTGGACCAATAAAGTGCATAGTTTTCCCCGATGGTACTTGGCTGGACCTGAGGACCGAGAAGGAAGACAAGTTCGCTGAGTCGGCGCAAAGGCCGCGCAGTGACATGATCACCTGATGTCATAGGCAGTGCAGCAGAGGCGGGGTTCTCCCAAGCAGGGCACTGTGGGGGGTGTCTCAGGCAGTGCAGTAGTGGGGTGGGGGAACTTCCATAAGGACAAGGACACAACATCGCCTCCAGTGGGCGATCAGGACCTTCTCATCATTTCCCCTTGCAACACTGCAGTTCCTGGTTTTATCATGGTGAGAAAAAAGTGCGGGTGTACAACGCTTGTTTTCAAAGAACGTACCTTTTGGCCGAGCGATTTGCATAGAAACGCACAAGCTGTGCCATGGAGAAAGGAACGGGGAATTCATGACGGTTGTGCTGAACGCTCTCCTCTTCGTGTTGTCTCTTTGTGGCATCCGACGAACGTCTTGGATTGGCTTCCTGAATGTGCAAAACAAAAAAAAAAAAATGTCACTGTTTCTGATATTTTGTAAACCTTGTGTAATCGCACAGTGATCATCCCAATATATTTTTCCTTACCTCCGGTTTACGGCGCTTTGTTGGTTGTGCTGAACCGTTAATTTTAGAAGAATAAACTTGTTCTCTGTATCTGCAAAAATATTTTTGCAAACAACTGAGTCTCCATACTTTTGTGTCACGTTCACAACAATCTGGGAAACTTGTTGGCCGCTTCATAATCCAATACAAACTTCCTGAGAACAACACGTAAAAGGAGCAGATTACCGCTCAACGTCTTTTGTCATCAGCCGTTCGTACTTCTGCTTCTCTGCGGCGGACAGCGAGTTCCACTTCTGTCCAATCAGTCGGGCTATCTCCTGGAAACTCGCTCCCGGGTTTTCCTTCAACACTGAAAACAAGTTCCTTGCAGTTTCCATCTCGACTTGCATCCAAAACGAACAGACGAACAGCCAGAAATACAAATCTGCTGCCAATCATTCCAAACGCTGACAAAATTGTCAACAAATCAAAACGTACTCATACCTTCAGGTCTGACCTCTCTGGAAAAGAAGATGTACGATGTGGTAGGTCTCTTGACAACTTGTTGGTTGACAACGTCATACAAGCTGCACTGTGCTGGCTGCAAACAAGAACGTTGTGTACACCAGGAACAGAACCAACAACTATGTTCCCTTCTTACGATTTCACTCGTCAAATTTTGTCTCATATCTTTTTGTGCTGTGTGTTAGTACAAAAATGTTCATACAGACTGTAATTTGTTGATTTTGAGCTTCTCTGGTTTTCTGATAGGAGAGAGAGACGACAGTGTTTGAGGCTTCGAGGATCTTGGTGCCAACAACTGCATAGGCTGAAAACACATTGATCTCAAATGAAAAGTATCCCAAACGATGGGTACAAAGTCGTACATTTGTTTGACACGTACGCTTCGTCAGCGTAAAGGCCGAGCGCCCCCTACCGTCACGCGTCATGTGACCGTTACGTCATGAGACAACCTTTCGTCACGTGACAATGTAATGCCAGGCCAGACCACCCCCCTGGACTGACCCCTCCCCCGGGGTCGTGCAGCTGCACGCCAACGACGACATGACTTCGTCGCGCTCGGCCAAATCGGCCAATTTTGGTCTGAAAGAATGATTGCAAAGAATAAGTCTGAATTCTACCTCAACTGCACCCGAAGGTGACCGAAGTGCACTCCCTCTGCTCCACTGAGATGGTGTGATGTCATTTACATTGAGCGGCGAAGTTTCCTTTCCTGTTGTCGGCCGTCTTTCCACCTGCGAATTATCAGTTTCAATGCTGCCCTTACAACTCCGAGTAAAGTCACCGTAAGTCATTGTAATGTCAGACCGTTCCTCTTTGTCCCGTTTATCTTTCACCTTGTCGCCAGTAGAAACTAAGGACGGGTCAGTGGTGCTGCCTCGCGCTGTACAGCAGACTATCATTTCCTCTGAATTTGGCAGCCGCTCACTGGCAGAGCTGGAAGGCACTTGAGTACTTGTGGTAAACTCATCTTCCAAAAGGTCACACAAAACAGCAGAAGGCAAAAAGCTGTCTCCATCACCAAGATGAGGAGTGTTGCGTTCTTCTTCACTGGACAAACTACTTCGCACCTTCGGTGCATCATGAGACGATTTTTTTGGAACTTTATGATCAGAGTTCGTGGCTTTCACTTTCTCGAATTGTTCCAGTGATTCACTGCTGACCTGGAAAGGATTCGGTTGAAAAAGACAAAACCAACATCAGAACAATGAACCTCACAATGAATGAACCATCAAGATCGTCCACACCTGACACATTGCCTCTCCGTCACTGCCCCCTTTCGCTCCATCATAAACGTCAGCGAGAATGGCGTCCAGCAATTCGTCAACTGCATTCTGCAATGGACAGACAAATGACAACACAACCCCCGTGTTTCGGCGTAAAACGGAAATTGACTCGGCACAGTTAAATCACAAGACATATTTTCCTGCCGCTCAGACCTGGTTGTGCAGCAGAACAGTTGTCTTGTTTGGCTCCAGATTCACATCGACTTGGTCCAGCTGAACGGTGACGCTGACGAAAGCAAGAGGAGTTCTCGGCGAGTCCGTTTTCAAGGCTTCATTGAACGCTGCTTTCACCTTCTGCACGACAAACGAAGAACATTCTTCAACAAAACGAAGAACTGCTTACTGTTGTGGTGGGTTTTTTTTTCTTCTTTTTCTTTTTTTTGGTTTCCTTTTTAATACCAATGACCGTACCAAATTCTACCTTTTCTATTTGTTTCATGCTGACTGGTCGCTTGTTGACGTAGACAAACACCCAGTCACTACTGCTACGACTACACTGCTGAATATCACAGTTCTTCTTTGGCACAAACATCTCAACAGTCACCTGTAAAACAACATCTGCATTTACAATTTCCAATGTTCCCTGCAGGACACTTGGCTGGAGCGTCTCTGAGGAAAATAACGTGTAAAATTGCAGCGATTTACCCTGGAGTTCTCATCTTGCTTGATGACGTGTTCCATTAAACTTATTGCGCCAACACCGAACAACTTCAGAAGGACATCTTTCACTGATGGAACAGCACAACTCTGCAAAGCGTGAACAACAATCAACGTCATATGGCACAAACACGCAGTCAGACGAACAGCCACGCGGCCCGGTTACGTGACCCATCACATCACATCACATCACGTAGCATGTGAAGACCTTACATCAAAGGCAGCAGAGTTGAGGAAGAGGGTAAAACCAAACAAGGACGCTCACCTGCCACAAAACTTCCTTGTTGTGGCGAAGAGTAAATCTGACGTCGTGGCGTATGATGCTGAATGACATGACGAGTTCTTCCACTTTCTTCAGTTCTTCTCTTTTTTTCTTCACCGTCTTGTAAAATTGCTTGCGCACAGGTAGGTTATTGAACAGATTGCTGACCACAACCGTCGTACCTGAGAAAGAAAACCCCAACACATTGGTAGTGGTGAGCATGAGCATTCATCTGTTACAGAAAAAGGTCACAGAAACAAACACCTGTGTTTCATCTGTGATGCCCAACAAACCGCTCGACTTGAAGAAACAAACCTTGACCCATGTGAGACGGCTTGGTTGACGTCACATCACCACCGCTGTTCAGACTGTATGTCGCACTGACCTCTTCTTGTTCGGTCTTTGTTGTCACTGCCACATCTGACACCATACAGAGCGAACCTAATTGTCAAATCGCATCAATCTGTGACAGAAAAGCATGTTTTCCTCCGAGAGAACAGGGGTACCGGTACTTGGTCAGAGGTGAGACCGCGCAGGGGGAATGCTCACGATGGGCCGCTCCGCTTTTGTCTTCCCAAAGAAAATACCTTTCCTTTCTTATTTCTGTTTGCATCGTACGACACGAACACCAAACAAACGCAGACCAGCATTTTCACTCACCAAGCGCCTCGCCTCTGAATCCGTACGTTTCTAAATGCCGCAAA
>JAAUYG010001274.1_pt1 | contig 17085 bp, 11 predicted proteins | sample 7278091 | NCBI WGS metagenome assembly JAAUYG01 (sample SAMN14350201, study PRJNA611818) | marine sediment metagenome | isolation source: surface marine sediment (0.6m) | place: French Polynesia: Moorea | collected 2018-08
GTGTCGGCCCCTTCAGCCCCACTACCACAAAAAAAAAAAAAAAAAAAAAAAAATAGGTGGCCGGGGGTTGGGGGCGACGGCGCCCCCAAGGGGCCGGCCGGCAGTATAGTCAGTAATGCCCCAATGGGGAATGAGTCCCCAATATAGGCAACGTCACTAGCTACACCCAAAAAGGGAAGTTGACTTATAGGCAGGTGAAGCAAGAACGAGAACCAGAACGTGCTATAATTACCGGTAAGAAGAATAGATGTTTCGGTCTTTACTATATTTGTTTAACCCAGGTGAAAATTTTACATTACATAGACAACTCGGCAAAGCTCGGTTGATTTCGTAGCAACGTTGTTTACAAAACAAAACCACGTGTGGTTATAAACAGTGCTCTGCAGGTTGTACAACAGTCTGTACAACCCCCGCACTGTAGGCTTACAGTAATCGCAGAAGGAGGAGACTGTTCCCGGATGATGCGTTTCCAATCTTAGGCCCTATATGTGACCCGAGTAATGTCGCTTTCCCAACGTCTTTTCTCGACTTGGAACGCCGTGGTGGCGCCGCTTGGGGTGCCTCCGGCTTGCAGTCGAAAATGGTGGCAGGTGGTTGTGGATATGTACAGCCAAAATGATAGATATTACCACACTCTAACACATATTGACGATATGCTTGTGAATTGGAATAAGTACAAGTCATCACTTAGAGACCCATCTTCGGTTTTCCTTGCAACTATCTTTCACGAGTTAGTTAAAATGCTGTATTGAATGCCCAGGATTCAAATAATGTATATATACCCGTCAACAGGTCAATTCTATTTACACTGGTATATCATGTATATAGGCCCTTGTGTCGTTCCATGGGGCCTCCGGCGGAGACACTTTTGATAGGCCTATGACCCCCTTTAGTCTACATACATATAGCCGTGAATAACCCTTTATTTGAGCAACGTGGCAGTATGAACTATGGAGAGTCACTTGGTTCTACTTTGCAGTCGAAATCTGTCACATTCCCAATTAACTGATTAAGGAACTACCTTAATAATTGAGTGACGCATTGTAGAATATGGGTTTGATCTGGTCATTTATCTAGCCGGAGACGACGTTCCCAGCTTGAATATACTTTTTGACAGTGTTGAGCAAGGCAAACATTTTGCTCAAACTGTCAAAAAGTATATTTAAGCTGGGAACGTCATCTTGGATCGATATGCCGCCGACTAGCCATTTACAGTGGTCCCTCTATTTTAAGACCACCCATGGGACCAAGAAAATGTGGTCTTTTATTGCAGGTGGTCTTAAAATAAAGGTCATTTAACACAGAAAATTGTCCTTTGGCAGCAAATCAAGTGGTGTTATCAAAGCATGCAAAGGTGGTCTTAAAATAGAGGGTTGTAAAATAGAGGACTGCTGTATCATGATCGAGTTACAAAATGGTTTAATGATAGGAGATCAGGGAAAATTTAGAAGTGCCTATTTAACAGCTAAACGGTGAGAAGCAGACACTTAAGAAGTATATAGGTAGTCCAACTGCACTGTTTGACCTTAGTCATGTTAGTGACCTTGAAAGGTCAAATATTCAAGGTCAACTTTTGAAGGCGTATCCATTCTTGTATCTTGAAGAGGAGCAGAGTTAGGCCATATGTTAATTACTACTAGACACAAATTTATACAAAATTATATATATCGATCATGTATATTTGGGAGTCCAGCTGTACCATCAGATTTGACATTGAGTGACACTGTTCAAAAGGTCAAGGTTAGTTAGATTTTGAGTGGTAGGAGGTCTGTAAATAGTTGGCAGTATCACATCCTGGTGATGGACGCATACACCTATCGATGGGGGCCGGTCTGCAGTCCTTTATTAGGCAGGGGAGTGTGGTTGAATGATCATTCTTCTCCCCATATCAATTTTCTCAATCCAGGAAACCATTCATCTCATCTTAAGGAGATTCCACAGGTGGATGTTTGATACTCATGTGACATGAGTAGGACATTGTCCTACTTCATAATAAAACACCAATAGGAAACCATATACTGTCAATTCATTAATGTTTGCGAGTGATTTATTTGGCAAATTTCAAAGCCATCTTTAAATCGCAAAAATAAATACCTGCAAACATAATTAATGTACCTAGGTAACTACAAGACCTGAGCTAACCGCAAATATTAATCCCCGTGAACATGGTTTTGTGTCAGAAATGCAAACAATCCCTGCGAACATTAATGAATTTACAGTATATGTTGTGTACGGGGAGTACAACTGCACCATCTGATTTGACATTGAGTGATCCTGAAAGGTCAAAGTCAAGGTCACTCAGATTTTGAAGTCTTATATGTCGTTAGGAGCTGAGTAGGCCCCATGTTTCTAATGCCCATGTTTCTTATGCCCATTAGTACTATTAAAATGCTATAATAGAAAGTCATGTATGGGGATCGAGTCCAGCAGCACCGTTAGATTTGACCTCAGTGACCTTGAAAGGTCAAATTCAAGGTCGCTCATATTTTAGCCCCTTGTAGCTCAGAAAGGAGTGGTACAGTAGAACTTGTCTTGAAAAATCACCTCATGGCAGTGGTCTCTGATGACAGGTTTCACTGTATTAGGAAATATTACACTTTTTCACACTAATTAATCGCGTTTAGGGTGGAAACGGGTTGGTCGCTAAAGCATCTAAACAAAATACAAGATTTAGACACACTGTACATGTTACTGTTGTGGTTTTATGTGGAGTCAATCCATCCACACTATGAGACTTCACTCACAGTCCCTTATATCCTAAGATTGCCTTATATTACATTATATTTATGTATAGTCAGTCATATTGTAACAAACAGATTACTTATTTCAGCATTGTTTACAATCCAAAGGCCCCTGACAATGAAGAAAAAAGTGCAACATTATATAAGGATTTCTCGGTCGATTCGCAGCCCAAGGTATTTGGAGTGTAAACACTATAGCTGACACAAGGGCTGTGGTGGTAATATATCCGGATTGAAGTATGTGACTTTATCCAACAGACTTGTAGTATCTTTTCAATACACTGCAGTTTATTGTATTGTACATGCTGCTGTTTTCAGGGAACTTTTGTACCTGAGATAGTTGGTATACACTAAATTAGCTGTTATATACATGCACATGTATACATGTACATGTATACAGTATACATTTTGCATTGGCTTACTATAACCAAGCATAAAACATTTATTCATGTGTGTACCCTACACATGTACTGACGTATGTCTATATTCTGCTTCCTCCTTTACAAACTCCTTCCTTCTCTCTGTGCATAATCAATTGCAAAAATGACATTTTTACCTTGCAGGTTGAGGAACGTGTTGTGGTCGATTTAATTATGGCAACCAAATCCCACAATACTGATATTCATAACACACCTGGAGGGTTGGGGTCAGATGATCTACATTATTTCCTGGACTTCGATATGGCAATCCTTGGTTCCAATGCTGCAGGTATGTAGTATGTACATTCTGTGCAAGTGGACCTCCCGGGATGTTAGCAAAGCGGTCTTAATTCTGGGGTGGTCTTAATACCAGGGTTGGTCTTAATACCAAAGTGGTCTTAAAACGGAGTTTCACCCTTGTATATACAGGACCTGCGTATAACACCTTTAGACAGTGGCAAAGTAAGAGTGCTGCATCTTTCATGTATAGGCATGGCAAGCCTTGCATTTGATAAATTGCAAATTGTAAACTGCATCATTAACTAATTCAGTTCATGATATTGAATATTGTGCCTTAGACTGCAGTGGTGCCTCTATTTTAATACCACCAGCTGGACCATGGGAATATGGTCTTATATTGCAGGTGGTCCTGAATTAAAGGTTCACACACAAATTTGCACTTTGGGACCAGAAGTATAAAGGGTGGTAAAAAAAGGACTGATGTATTTTAAAGTTTAAATTGTTCTGCCATTTTAACTCTCCTTTGTGCGGAAGTTTATATCCACTATAAATTATAACCATGTTTGCCAGTAACTTTATTGAGAATAGCATTTTGAATAGTATAACACCAAGTAAACTAGTCAACACAAAAATAGGTGTACCGATACTGAAATTATGGCAGTGCATTTCATCTGCAGTGTTCACTTTGGCATGCATTTCTGGACTAGCGCTAGGATATTTTCCTTGTTAACCACTGTGGCTAAAGGATATCTTTTGTTTTAGCCACAAATGAGTTTGTTGAGCCATGAAATATGTGTGTAAAAGGAATCAACATTCAATAATATTAAATTTCTATCCAAAGATTCTAAACAAGATACATGCATGAATTTGCTTATGTTCTTGCTAACTATCCTAATAACTCAAATGACAGCTACCATATGCATTATATGTACAACATTTATTAATGTGAACTACATACAGGTAAATTTTAAGGCCTTAGCCACTGTGGCTAAAAGCAAACCAATTCTTTTAGCCACATGGGAATTCTTTTAGCATTTGGCTATTTGGCAAATAAGTGGTGCTTGCCCAGCATCTTTAGGTAGATACCCATAGTGATCATTACATTCACCTGTGATATTGTTTCAGACTATGATTGCTATGCTGACCAAATCCGGCAAGAATATATTCATATACCTCAAGAAGAATACTGTAGGAAGCGGGCACAGGTATGTTATTAGGCTGATATTCGTCTGCCGATCTTGATACATGTGTATTGGCATGATGCTTCTAGACCATGTAACCTTGACTGGTGTTGTAAAGGAATTAATTGTGTATCACAGATAAAAGATAACATATATCTATTGGTGTTATGTTCTCATGTTACTGGTGTCGTAATGTTTGAACTGCTATTTAATAATAATCCACAATGATAAAACTAATATGTACATTTAAATTATTGTGGTAAGGAAACAAAGTTCAAAGTTCATATAATGGATGGATGTAATGCTTAAATTTATACTATTCTTTGAACTTTGTAAGATAACAAAATTTCAAAAGCAAAATCAACAGTAAGCATAGCTTGTCTGAATGCAGATACTAGAAACAATATCTGTTTTTGCTGCCCTATATACTTTTGCTGTCTTTTCCAGGTTCTGAAGAGCTTCCTTGGAGTCGAAAATATCTTTGCTACAGAAGAATTTCGTACAAAATATGAATGTCAAGCGAGAAAAAATATCCAGGGAGAAATTGAACGATTGGAGGCCACGCTGTCTCTATGAAATGAGCTCCAGTAATGAATGGGCCAAATATAGCAGAGTTGCCTGAGTTATACCAAGGACAGTATACATGTATGTTATGTACATGTATCTTATAATACGGGCCTTGGTTGTGTACAGATTAGACAAACAAGTATGATTACGTATTCTCATGTAATACAAGATCAGTTATTAATTCATGAATCACTGGTGTAGGCATTGCCAGTATTACATCAGAATATATATATTATTATGATTGTTAAATATCAATTTCATTCATTCCTCACATGTTTAATAGACTCAGTTTAACGTTGTTATTGTTCATTTTTGTCAAAATAAATAAGTCGAAATACACACATTCTGACTGATATTTAATTTTGTGGTAAATGCAATTTTTTTTTTAATACGATATCTTTATATACACTTGTTCTTTGCACATATGGGACATTATAACATTATGCATTAATGCAGGTATTCCGGTATACAGCTGGCCTGCACACATACATGGAGTACAACCTCTGCGATATGGCTCCATGGCTTGTAAATTAAGCCACCAGTTTGTGGTACGCTCCCTGATTGGGGCTGCTATAGTACCAGAAGGTACTAGTGGTAGTCACTCGTAATACAGTCCATACACTGTACCCACTGCGTAGATATGTGTGTTCTCGAAGGAAGCTGTGGCGTATGAATCCCACTCAGTATCCCAGATACAACGGCTCCCAACTCGTACATCCTGGTCCTTTTTCTCCCCTATGGTTACCAAGGCAACTATCTTATACCTGGATAATGAGAGAAGAACATGGTGATAATTAGTTAACTTGCACTGCGTGTTGCTATAGTCATGTAAAACTACAGCAATCCCTTTTGTTTTACAGGTCTTTTTCAGATCACCCTTTCGTCTATGAGGACTTGATATTTATATTCATGAAGACCCCCACATGTCATTTTATGGATTACTGAACATTTATAATGTGAGGAAATATTGAAACTTTAACTAAGCTCACACTCTGAGTGGCTATATTAAATATTTGATAAAATCTTCCTGGTAGTTTAAGCAGTTAAAGCCAATAGAACTTGGGTGAAATTACCTTTTAAAGTCTAGCTGTTTTACTTTCCCTTTGATTTCTTGGGAGAGGGACTTTGTCAGCAGAGAACAGCTAATGGGGTCATAGGTCTTCTCTGGAAAATAACAAGACAGTCAACATGTTTTTAACTAGTTGATACTCGTTGCAGGAAGGTCAACTCCCCTGCTGATAATGCACCTGTGAATCTTGAATGAAAGTATCATCAGTGGATAATATATGTACTATCTCAATGATGCCATATGGAATGAAAGGTGGCATGATCCTATACAGGCATGTTATAATATATTCTAAACTGTTGAAATATTGTTGAAGTTATGTTAAAGCGAGTTAAGGAGGTTCGACACACTTTTCAAAATAAATGAGAAATTTGATTTTCATAAAGGTAATTTTGGTGTGTCAGTTTGAAAATGGCAAATAAATATTGGGGTCATCATTGTCTAAAAGAGATCTACCTAGAGAAGTATGGGGCACATTCAGGAGTTTCTGGACGAGAATTAACATGGCACCTATATATGGTCATTTTTAGAAAAAAAAAAAATTTCCAAGAAACATGTTATGATTGACGAGCGATTTTGTTGTGTCGCTATCCATCAAAAATAACATTTCCAAAATGATGCCATATTACTGTTCAATGAGTAAAATACAGAACTGTTACAACGAGACTGTGTTGAATTAACCTCCTTAAGCTTGCATAAATCAGCAGACCAGCCCCTCATCTGTTGGCCAGGGGCTCACCCTCCTATCATCCCACAGACCCCACCACTTCTCTAACCTTACTCCACACTCCCCTGGTAGCCAATGAAGAACCCAACTGTAACCCACCCCATTAAACCTCATTGACTATGCACAATCCATCCACCCAACTGAAATAAGCCTACCCCGCCATCCACCATGGCCCACTTACATGTACCTCACTCAGTAGTCAGTACCCCTCCCCCCCCCCAACCTTCCACCAACCCCAGTTAATCACCCAGCTTCATATGCGAACTTCACAATACATCCACTTCCTGTAAATCATTCACTCACCACCTCATGCACCTTGCTACCACAACCCACCCTTCCCTGCTACCCCCCTCTTTCCATGCTACCCATCCATGTTCTCACACTAAAACGCCTGGCTCACTAGCCTAACCCTAACACACTGTCCCACAGCTTCACAAACCCTGCCCATGGCGTCCCATCAACTCGACTTATCCTACAAAATCTGACCTCCCCCGGGTAAACAACCCTACTGTTCTAAATTAAAATGCACTCAAACACTCATCCCATCTGATCCACCTGGATGATTCATTTGACACTGCACAGAACACACCCTGTATACCAACCATACACTCTACCTAAACCATTAAATAAACACCGAAATGGCTGCGAAAGCCAAACCTCAACCACCACCCGGTCACCAACCCACATCTAACCCTGTCTCACCTACGGTATCACCCACACATCATATGCCTCCCATCTGTGCCCACAAAGACACCCAACCACATACATTACTTTACACTCTTTTTTTTTTAATTTAATTGTCAAAACTCCAAGAAAACCCTGATGCTGTGCTTGACGACACTGGTAGGTATAGTAATTGAAACATTACACAAATATTCCATCACATAAATTTTGAAATCAAAAGGCCCCAAAATGAGCTTGAAGACTACAAGGTCAATGGTATCCCATCAATGTGTTACTAATGTCCTTGACTTCCAAATTTCACTCCATACTGCTCTGCAGCCAACCTCTAGAAGAAAATGTTGCCGAAACTTAATAAACGTAGAAGAAATAATGTTTTGAAATTTTCACTTCCATCGGCCACATTAATGAAAACGAAAAACAAAGATAAAATAAATAAAATTTTAATAATGAAAATTTTAGAAATCTCCAACAAACTTTTATGGTGACCACCACCAGGTGCCTGTTTAAAAGATTGGTTGTGAAAATTTCAAAACTAGAAGAACAGCAATTCATCACCTGAAATCAATTGGTTTCAAACTGTATTTCTTTGCTGCAGACCAACGGGGCCACCACATTTTAGGGAGTGAATGACACTTACCCCAGCTAGAGCTCCCCTAAAGGGCCTCCCAGAAGGGATCTTGGAGGGGTGCCTAATGATCAACAATCAACTAGCGGACCAACCCCAGGAGGTCCCCTTTGAGAAGCACTGAAGGACAGCCAAGCATAACTTGGACGTGCGTTCCCCCTTCCCACCATTGTGCGGGGGCACAATGCAGTCAGAATAAAATTTGCTGTTGCACAGAGTGGAAGCATCAACAGTGCAGGGCTCCCTCCCTGAGGGAGCGGCCATTAGGGAGCGGCCATTAGTGCTGTCTTTGATCAGTATACAGCACAACAGCTTGATGCTGGGACTGCAGGTGTGTCGACTTCTTCGGCTCTCCTACTATTCCTCCAGCCGTTATAGTCAGACACCAGGTTCCCTGCAACCCTCTAAAAGCTTCAGGATCCCTTTAGACCCTAGCCTATTTGGGATTCAGGCCCCAATGTCCCCACCATATCCTATGGCATTTCATTGGCGCCTGATGGGGATTCCTTCCTCGACTTTGTCAGCTTCATTGGGCTTTGTGCCTCCTTATTGACTGGATCGGAGGATTTTCTTGTTCAGGATCCCACTTTTTTGATTGGCGCTGAATTCGAGGAAATGGATCTCTCCCATATACTTAGTGTCATCCTTAGTGACCTGGAAAAGTCAGACCTCTTGATTCAAGATGTTCCAAACCTCAATCGTTTTGGGAGCTGGAACCTGAGGTCCCAGTCAGGCAGGCAGTGGGGCCATTGTATTGGATAGGGACATGCAAGAAGAGTTGGTCAAGGCTTTGCTGGAGCCATTTACATCATTGAAACCGGCAGTGTCCTCGTTGCCCTTCAAGGTGCCGAGTGACCTGTATTCAGCATTGTTTCGGTCTTCCAAGGTGAAGGAGGAATTGACTAAGTCAGTTGATAACAATTGGCCTCTCATTGTCAATCCTGAATTCTGTAAGGCCTTGCAGGCTTCCTACCTGGCGGCTTCCTACCTGGCGTCTTGATTGGCATATGACGGTTTTGTCTCACTTTCTGTATAATAGTAAAGACGACCCCATTGTTCGTGCAGTTTCCAGTAAGTTGCACAATGCCATTCAAACATCCCGCCAGATCTCTGCCCTGGGTGTATCGGTTGCCACTGCGGCTCAATCCTGCATGGTTTTCAATACAAAACCTTTTTGAGATTCTCAGACCCTTAGGTCCATGCTCTTTGCTACTCCTTACATCAGCAACTCTCGGTGGTCAGTTCCAGAAAGGAGTTGAGGAAGCTGCTTGTAGCCTAGAGCAATCGAGCCAGGTTAAATGCTTGGCATCTTCTGGCTCAAGGAGCAGTCATCAGGCCTCTGGCCAGTGACCTGCCCAACACTCTCAGAAAAGTAGGGCTCTGCCTCCCCCCTCCTCCCACACCACCGCAACTGCTCCAGCTGCTCGTCAGGTCAAGCTGGTTCTGTTGTCTAAAAGATGACGTGGTAAAAACAGAGAGGCCTTAGGGTCTAGGGGGAACCCTGCTGAGCATTTACTACCCATCAGGGTGCCAGGGGGAGGGAGGTCTCTAACCAGAGGCCTCCCCCAATTGGTGCTGAGGGTTCCCTCTCATCACCCCCTCCTATCCCACCCATTCAGGGGGATATGGGGTGGATGACAGACCCTGAAGACTGTCAGGGTCTGACAGTCTATCTCGACTTGCCGGACCTAGTGTGGGATCAGACAACGGATATTGTTCAGATAGGCTCCTTCCCCAATGATAGCGGGCTGTTGTTTTTCCTGCAGGCTGCTTGGCAGCAGATAACCTTGGACCAGTTTGTCGTCGAGGTAGTCAGACAGGGTTACTGGTATTCCCTGCCTTTCATGAGGGACCTGCATTTGGCTCTTTTACCTGTCAAGACCTGATTGCTCAGATTGCTATTCAAATGACAGGCACTTGTGGCAAGAAGTTTCATCCCTCCTCAAAAAGGAGGCCATGGAAATAGTCGATTTGTCCCAAGACCAGGGGAGGGGATTTGATTTCCTGGCTTGCAAATGCACTGGTGGTTTCCACCGCTCCCTCAACGTGAGCGAGCTCAACATGTATCTTCGTGTTTCCAAGGTTTACGTGGAGACTGACTTCCATCCTTCATGGTCTTCATCAGGGTTGGTGGATAGTGTCGCTGGATTTGAAAGATACCTATCTACATATACTGATCCACCCGTCTAATTAGTGGTTTCTTCGCTCTGCTCTCAGGAATGCTGAGGGACACCTCATTGTTTATCAGTGGAAGGTTCTCCCGTTTGACTAAGCCACCATTGCCAGGGTTTTCACCAAACTCCTGTAGCATGATTCATGTACCCTTGCATAGATGAAATCTTCCTTGCTCAGGCATCTCAACACCAGGTGTGTTGGACACGTGAGATCAGCCTCCATTGTCACTTCATTCTCGGGTTTGTTATCAACCTGTCTAAGTCGTCCCTCGTCCCATTTCAGGTGATGCTCTATTTGGGAGCCCTGATCACCCTGGCCAAGGGCAGAGTGTGCCTCTCTTTGAACAGGTTGCAGAAACTGATTCACTCTGCATTGGAGCTTCATCAACTCTCCAGGTGTTGGCTTGAGGCATTTGTCAAGTGACAGGGTTGATGGCATCTTGCCACTCCTTACTGCCTCTGTGCATGTTTCACATCCATTGGTTGTTGATGCTTCTGAGAGATCACTTCGACATGCAGGTTGATGGGTCTTCAAAACTTATACCCTTGTCATCACCAATGGTCCAGTCATCTCTGGAATTTCGGTCTCGCTGAGATCTGGTGGCTCAGGGCATTCCATTCCAGGCCCCTCCTCCGACTCATGTCCTAACCACAGACACGCTTAATAATGGATGGGGGTGGTTTGTGGTCCATTATCGGGGAGGGGTGTCTGGTCAGGAGATCATCTCGCTTTCCATATAAACTCGAGCTCATATTTCTCGATCTGGAGACTATTTTCCTCCCTTGAAGAAATTCCAGAAGTGGCTGTGTGGCACACATGTCCTGGTACAGACGGACAGCTCAGCTATCATAAATTACCTGAGCAGGATGCGAGGGACCAAGTCCAGGAGCCTGGACCTCGAATTACTCTTTCGTCAGTCCATATTTCAGGATGGGATAATATCAAGGCAGATCACCTTTCTCGGAGGCAGGCTGCGATAATTCGGCGTCTGAAGCACTCCATAGAATGGTCACCAAGATGGCCACTCTCCTCTTCGATATTTGGGGCCTACCTACAGTAGATCTGTTCACCAATTGGCTGAACTGAAAGGCATTTTATTCTCCCCTTCTAGACTCCCTGGCTCTGCTGGGCAATCCCGTTCAGATAGATTGGTCCAAAGGTCTGCCTTACATGTATCCCCCCCTCCTGTCCCTTGCTCTTCACAAGGTGATTCAGGAGGAGGCCCAGCTGAGGCCCAGGTCATCGACATTCTTCCATGGTGGCCTCAAAGAGGGTGGTGTCCCCTGGTGTTACAGGTCCTAGTGAACTTGAAACATGCCACTATTCATAGCCACATTTCTGCCCTTAGTTCCTGTATGAACAAGGTTGATGGGTTGCTGGTGGGTCGGTATCCACTTGTGGCTAAGTGGGTTCTGGGTGACACATCACAAAATCCACCTAGATGCTCCCTCGTTCCATGATGGGATTTTTCGGTGGTTCTGGAAGCTTTCACTAAAAGGCCTTTTGGGCCTTTGCATCGAGCCACACTCCAGGAACTGACATTAAAACTCTCTTCCTGTTAGCCACTGCCTCAACCCGCAAGGTTTCTGAGATTCGTGCATTGTGCATCCCCCCCCCCCCCCCTTCTTGTTCAGAATTTGCATTCTTTCCATCTGGCAACAAACCCTGCATTCTTGCCTAAGACATCTATGAAGGTAACCTTTTACTTGGACATAAAGCTGTCTTCATTTTACCCAGAGCCTTCTAGCCCTCTGGAGATAGGGTTCCACTTAATGCGTCTGGGGCATGCTTTGTGGATTAATCTCCTTCGCACTGCACGTTCCCATGGTCAGAACAGAGCTCTGTTCATACACTGGGACAAGTGAAGGGCACAGCGCCCCATATTGCAACGTTGCATTAGTGTTTCTCTGATGGAAGCCATCCATTCTGCTTATAGGCATTTTGGGAGGGAGCACAAAAAATTCTACATGCTAACCCTAATTCGACAGGGGACGTGCAAGCCTCATGCATAGATATAGCCAGAGTATCGGCCTTGGAAATATGCCATGTGGCGACTTGGAAGGGCAAGTGTACCTGTGCCAAGCATTATCCCTTGGATTTGTCAGCAGGTTCTTTCGGGACGGACATTCTTGAAACCGCTGCACGTGCCCTTTCAGGTAAAAGGCGGTATTGAAGAGACCATGTCTTCCCCAGCCCCACTCCCTTTCTTGGGCCTTTCCACTTTTGGGGCTGGGGGCCCAGGTTCCCCTACAGGACACCCGGGTGTACCCTTTTGGGTTTTTTAAAATGGGGTGTCCGAGGGGTAGGCACTGCACCCTGAAGGTCGCACCTTCACTTTTCGGGATAACAAAAAATTATGTTGCCCACTCGAATGACATCTGTGTGGCAGATGGGTTACCGGGGCATCTGGAGTAGGGGAGGGTTGGTGTTGCTCCGCTCACCTGGCTTGTCGGCCTGGGTCTCGTTTTACAAGTTTTATCCGGCCTGCCTTTGGTCTCTTAAAATTTGCTGTCCTACTGTCCACCGTCCTTCTGTACTTTCCCCATGGGTGCAGCTCTTGCTATTTGCCAGGGCCCAGGGACACCAGCTGAGCCAGAGTGCCACACTCTTTGCTATTGCTTCTTTCCCCTGGACCCTTTCTTCTTCTCGAGTGAGGAGGCGTGTTTTCAGGAGCAGGAGGGTTCTATCCCATATGTACTGCTTGGGATATGGCAAAGAAATATGTTTTGAAAAGGATTTCAGGTGATGAATTAGTTAGCCTCTTCCTATCCTTCCGTGGTTTTCAGCCTTGGGATGATCTCTTCGCCAGTCTGTGCTGGCTATTTTTATTCTAACTACCTGTTGTCCCCTCCCTCCCCCCCACCCCCCACCCACACATACAATGGTGGGTGGGGGGTTGCATGGACAAGTTGCGCTTGGATGCACTTCATTGTCTCTCAGAGGGGCCCTCCTTGGGTTGGGCCCCTAATTGATTTTAAGGGTGATCAATTGATTTTAACGGTAATTATTAAGGGCCCCTCCCAAGACCTCTTCTAGGGGGCCCCTTTAGGGGAGCACTGACTGGTGTCATTCCTCCCTAAAACGCGCTGGTGCCGTTGGTCTGTAGCCCAACGGCAAAGCATTGCAGTTTGAAACCTGACGTTGAGAATTTATAGATTTGTGCGAATTGATGAATTTTGAAGTTTCTGCTCCCATATAGAGTCATATGTTAACAAAAGCTAAAATATTACAGTCCGAAGTCTTTAATTTGGAAAAACGACAATAACATCCAGAAATATTGTGTGTAGCTGGCTTTTTCGCCAAATTAATTTGTCATTAAAAACGAAAAAAAAATGTCAAAAAATTTTAAAATGCAAAACAACAACAACAACAACAAAAAAAAAAAACAACAACTAAAAACAAAGGGGAAAATCAGGAGATATGGTGGATACCTTTCCACAAAATTCGGTATTAATCTGCTTGATGGTTTCTGAGAAAACACATTTTTCGGACAGAAGACGATGGACGCCCGTGGATGACATTGGAAAAAATCATTTTAAGCCCTGCCTTACTGTGTCAGAGCTAAAACTGACTTTTTTTTGAAAAAAAAAAATCAAAAATATTCAGGGTATAATGCATTTATATTGACTAGAGCAACCCACACTTAAAAGTTGGACCAAATCGGCCCAATTTTCTCAGAGATGATAAGGAAATTGGCGGATGCACAATGGACGGATGGACGCCGGAGCATAACCTCAGCTAATAGCATGTTTTCTGACCAAAAAGTAAATGTGGCCGCAATATTTAAAAAGATCCCTACCCAAAGTGTCGAATGCCCAAGGCTAAATTTAGAAAAGGTGTACAGTGATATAGGATCAGCATAGTGGTTCATTATCAATTAAAGTGTCGGACCAGGGCAAAGAGTTGCTGACATCACGTATAGATTGTATGTGAATTCTACTCGGACACGCTGGCACTTGGTTTGCAAAGTACACACCCGATATAGAGGGTTATGTAATGAAGTCACTCCTAGGAACTTACCGTTCAGGTTCCGGTGTAGCACTTCCTCGATGATACATTGCACCTTGTCTGCTCGGAATTTAGCGGGTGGCTCCATTTGATACGTATTTTCATACTGGACCTGGAAAGAAAGGGGCAGAAAATATTCTGTGGGATTATTCGATCGTGATCCATTACTTTTTTTATAATAGTACATTATCACCCTGTGTTCATAGGTATTGGATGCATTAATCCTTTAGGGAGTATTTTAAAACCCCTTGGCGGGAATATTTTCCGAAGATACCCGAAAAGAAGGGCAAAGGCACGAAAACAGGGGCATCTCACGTTTGGCGAAGCTTTGATTTGAAATTGTCGCAATAAGATTGGCTAAAGGGTAGTCATATGACCAAGATAGTTTGGCTTCCGAATGAAACCGATTATTCATACTGCGAATTTTTGGCGCCAAATACTCCCTATTGCCCAGGAGGGGAAATCGTCTGTCGCCAGGATCAAACGCACACAATCACTTATAACTGTGGCGGCGGCTGAAGTCGTATAGCGGAAATTCATGCGTGAGCGCTTTAATCGCTTTAAGTAGTTTATGGATGGTGAAATTCAGCAATTTATATATGCAAGTTATGCAACAGTGAGAAAACATATGGCCTGCATTCAGTAATATCGAAACGTTTGTAAGCGTTTTGCCAAAATTCTTGTGAGTACACGACTGTTGCGACACCTTACAACATTTGCTGTTTCGGTACTGAAGGCACCACTTTTACATGTACATATAGGTAGTACGTGCCACCCCCGGGGAAGCACTAGACTAGCAGTGGTTTCAGACAGGCAGCTGACGGTACGACGACGTTTGACCTGGCTTATACAAGGACCAAGTAGCGTCAACGTTAATGATGATAATATATAAAATGTAACAAATTATTATTTAAAAAATCGTTACAGTTACTACATAGCTATAGGACTGGACGAACACAGTTTAATCCTGCCATGTAGAGCTCTTTGTCGACTTCTCTTTTTTTCTGACAAATATTATTCTGCACATTAAACTATAATGTATATATTCTGTAAAGAGAGACAATTAATGGGTATGAGATGTCTTGAAAAACATGAGTTCTTTCATGTAAGCGGCTGCCTGCGTAGAACTGCCGTATCGCACAAAAGTACCGGTAAATGCATTACGAAAGAGTGTTTTAGTCCTCTATTGCCCGGCACCAGCCTATACAGCAGCCTTTTTTGCAGGAAAGGATTTAAAAAGTAGTCACTTAAAAAAAATAAAATAAAATGTCTCTCCCGCTGTCAGCTTCATCGGCGGTGTAATATGATATATACTAGTAAGTTTTCCTGTGCTTTATTGTCACGAGAAATGGGCTCGAATCGCACACAAGACATTTGAACAAAAATCCAGCAACCGAAGTTTCGCTGATTCAGAAGTTGAAGCGGACAACCAACTGGATTTCAATCGCTTAATATGAGATAATATGAGGGGACAAAACAAAGTTGAAACTTTCTAGTATTTATAGCAACTATACCGTAGTCAGAAAATTAGCACACAATATATATGATATACAAATTAGTCTCCTATTAGTAGCATTTATTACTCGTAGTATGTCTGGTAATACAGATCTGCAAAATGAATATCAGCCCGGCCGGATGATAGGTGATGATCCCCGTGATTTCAGTGGCTGTAACGATTGCATGGATTGTTCGTGATTTTCTTCCCTCGACGTCACAAAAGTAGAAACAAAAAAATGTTCCAAATCAATAAGTGGTCTCCACCACGCTGTCTCCGAAGCAGAAACTCGGCTTCAATGAATGTCTAGTCTGATCCAAGGGGAAGCAAGTGTGCTGCTTGTAATTTCTGGCATGCAACCCCCCGTGGTTCTTTGTACTAGTTGAGGTAAATTCGACATTGCATGGAATGATATCGACCGAGAACAATGTTTATGCGGCCATCATACGAACTCTGCCTCAAAGCATATTCGTGTCACAGGCGAATTAACGGACTCGGGGCAGGTGGGGGTGGGAGGTTAATGCAACTGTAAAAATATATAAACGTACTGAACGCTACTATGAAGCCAATGGACATTATTACCCCGACGCTTTCAGATGTCTTTTTGGTCAATCTAACTGTCAGCTGATGCATATTGCCTATAGCTTTTTGACAACCGAAACACCGTTTTGATGTCACAACCAGACCTGAACATCTGTAAATTCATTATGTTCTAGGGGATTAATGATTGCGTTTGAGATAAAAACCATGTTCGCGGGGATTAATATTTGCGTTTAGCTCAGGTCTTGTTGATTATCTAGTACAAGAATTATGTTTGACTCCAGGCTATGTATTTTGCGACTTAAAGATGGGCGCGAATTTTGCTAAATAAATACTTGGCAAACATTCATGAATTTACAGTATTCTATATTGGGGCCACGCTCGACCTGAAACGCCAAGCTCGACTTGAAATAAGCTTAATATTTTCTAGTAAAACGTGGTGGGATACTATAGTTTTTAAACCAAAGTTACGGACATATGTTAAGTTTAAACAGAGCTTTAAGACACAGGATCATGTATTGGGTTATATGTCAAGATACCAGCGCTCATTGTTATCACAATTCCGAGCGGGGACTCTCCCTCTGCATATTGAAACAGGTAGATGGGTTAACACTCCA
>JAAUYG010083712.1_pt1 | contig 17081 bp, 6 predicted proteins | sample 7278091 | NCBI WGS metagenome assembly JAAUYG01 (sample SAMN14350201, study PRJNA611818) | marine sediment metagenome | isolation source: surface marine sediment (0.6m) | place: French Polynesia: Moorea | collected 2018-08
CTACTACTACTACTACTACTACTACTACTACCACTACCACTACCACCACTACTACTACTACTACTACTACTACTACTACTACTACTACTACTACTACTACTACTACTACTACTAAAAGAATCATAGTTGTATGAGGAGAAGCGTTTTACACACATCAATTGCAAATTTTCTGAACAATCATAATTTCACTGAACAAACCCCAACTGTTATTGAGACGTTAAAGCGTCAAAAGTACCCCCCACACATTCAATATATTCTCATATCTTCCCCATAGTTTTGTCCCTTCAAGTAGGCGTTCTCAGGATACTTGAAATACCAAGTTTTTCCGTAGGCCAATTTCAGTGTGCCTGTGGGTTTTCCATTTTAAATGTAAAACATACTTTGTACAAAGTGACATTTATGTGGACTACCACAGGGAGCCATGATGGTTGTCTTAACAAGCTAAACGATTTTAGGTAATACTTATGCAACAGAGTAGGATACCTTTCTAATTAATATATATGTCAATCTGATTTTACAATCTGATTTCACAATTTCACCGATCAAACCCCAAAAGTTATTGAGAGATTATGCGTCAAAAAGTACACACACGCATAAAATACATTTCAAGCCAATGCTTTTAGGTAATGCTCATGCAAAAAAGACTGGGACACCTTTCTAATTAATATATATCGCCAGGACGAATTTATATATCGTCGGAAGGAATTAGTGTATCGTCGGGAAGAATTGGTATTTCGTCTGGACGAATTAGTACATCGTCAGTACGAATTACTATATCGTCAATATGAATTAGTATATCGTCCGGACGAAATAGTATATCGTCCATATTTTTCTTCACATGGCATTTATTGGTCGTCGCGGAAAGATGTAAATTTAGAGGTTCTCACCATAAAAACTAAGTCTCGATCAGGCCAGTCACGTATGCCTGTTTTTCCGTCTCCAATCGTGATGAAAAGCAAGCCATTTTGATCCCCGATACATAATGAGGATGCCTTTCCACTTTATCCGATTAAAGAGCATTATCCCTTTCTCATTTCATCACGTATGGCACTTTTACACGTGCCGAGAAGCAGGAATTAGTTTCCTGCCGTGATATTGGATCTCCACCGTTGGCTCAAGCTGTACACCGGCCCATAAGTGACATGTGAAGTAAAATATCCTGTGATTTGCATATTATCCGGAAGAATTAGTTTTTATCGATCAAGCAATATAATTTTATATTTTATTTTATTCAAATGTCAATGACGGGCTGCCGTAACGGTTGGGTGATTTTTCCACAAGTCCTCCCACAGTGCAATAATCAATAAAGTTCCATCAGGTTCCAGGCTACGGCTATGTCTATTCGCCTATACATTTTATTCCCTCAGTGATTGCAAATGCTGCTTTGGCCTCGGTTTTAGCTGTGCGCATACTCTGGATTTGTCTAAAACTTTTCATATAGAAACAAAATACGCATGAGAACTTTGACATCCCTTTTCGGTTGCAACAAACGTAGAGTGCATGCCCTAGGTTTTGAAATTAGAATCTTTCGGGAAAGTGACCCTGACAAATCCACTATGATTACACAAATGATCAGTGTATCACACGGCAAACTGATAGTCGATAGTTTTCCCAGGCATTCTTGGTAATTTGCGGCGAATTTGGCGGCGAATGTATTCGGAGAAACCAGATATGTGCCCTAACACTGAACGCAACAGAATGTACCAAAAAGAATATTGGATATCTAGAATTTCCATGTAATAGCCTACGTAATATGTCGTGCAGCAAAATATTAACCGGTCTACATTACAGGACCCCTGGCACTGTAATTACCCCCCCCCCCCCCCTCCGGTTTTCCGGTCGGGGTGTATTACTTTACGTTTGTGTTTCTGTGTGTCCGCGTGTAGAGTATCTCAAAAACTATTGAGACCAATCAACTTAATTTTTGGTGGAAGGCTTCCTTGTGACACTGGGATGAAACCATTCGATTTTGAAAAATTTGGGAAAAAATTCGAATATTGGCCTAATGGAAAGAGATAGGAGAACATTTTCAAGTGCCTAGAAGAGATAAACGGTGAGAGACAGATATGTGGTTACTCTTATACATTAATAGGAAGTCATATATGGGAAGTCCAACTACGCCATTAGATTTGACCTTGAGTGACCTTGCAACGTCAAATTCAAGGTCACCCAGATTACGAAGGCTCATATCTTGTACAAAACCTCATTAGGCCTTTGTTACTACTAAGCGTTAACAGGAAACTAATACCACCGTCACATTTGACATTGAGTGATTTTGAAAGGTAAAATTCATGGTCACTTACATTTGGAAGCCTTAAATCTCATAAAACGCCTAGTTAAGCCCCTATGTTACTATTAAATATTAATAGGAAACATACATGAGGAGTCCAATAGCACCATCATAATTGAGCTTGTGTGGCCTTGAAAGGTAAAATTCGATGTCATTCAGTTTTTGAGGCCCTATATCTTGTAAAAGAGTCTAGTTAGGCCCTAAGTTAGGCATTGAAAGGTCAACGTCAAAGTCACTTAGTTTTTGAGTGGTAGAGATCTGTCGTTGTGTACACATTTGCTGGTAGTATATTAAGGACAAATGAAGGATGTCAGGTAAGAGAATTTTTGGGGTGGACGGGTTTTCCGCTGTCCCAGCAGTCTTTCTTGTTTCTCTTGTTACTTGTTACTGTGTATCACATGGTATAAGAAACCAGTAGACATTTACAACAATGTTGTAGTGGGTAGCTGTGAACAGTTGAAATAAATAGAGAGATGTTTTATGTTTTAAACTTTCAAAGGATACTATCTCTGATGACTACAACATAATTCACTTTTTGCAAATGCGTTTTGGCATTTTAATATTATGCACGTCCTGAATATTCTTGAGCAAAACTAATCAACTTCGGACCTTATCGTTGCATTGACTGTAGTGCATATGTTTTGTGTCTAGCAAAGGCACACCATCTAGTGTTATGACAGATGTACTTACAAACAGTAGTTTGTTTCTTTTATACACATTATGGATATTTATTTGTTCCTGAAACCATTTTAACATATTTTGGATAAAATGTTTGCTGACCTTGCACAGTCTCCTAATGCACATGCGCAATAGTCTATCGTCCTGACAGAAGCCATACAATTCATTGCCACATCTTCACAAAATTGTTCGTAGAACATGACATTATATATGACATTATATATGACTCGTTTAACCAATCTCTCATAATTACACGTCTACCATTACATTCTCTGTGATATAACATTTATCTCAAGAACTATCATCACTAGGAGACCTATTACCCGTGCAACATCATTGCGTTGTCATGGATAACCATACATTTATATGGAACTCTAAGCCAAACCTCGGGTTTTTTGTTGAGAAGGGGATCGTTCCATGAGGGCTATAGCTATCTATAAACTTCCGCTATGTGTGTGCTGAATGTGTGGTTGTGCGTGTGTGTGGTGGGAGGCTTACATTTTGTAACACCTAAGAAGCTCCCAAAGGCAAGGGACACATATTTAGTCAGTATTTCGGCAGTAAAATATTTAATCTGCCCCATACATAAAAGATTGCTACTGATCGTTTATTTTTCACAGTTTCAGTGTGGCAACGGTGATCGTCGCATGTGGGGATGTATTGTCTGCATCATGTCTCCACGTATTAGAGAAACGACAAGGATAACTGTTTAAACCTGAGTCATGAGCCCCGTGTTGAGGTGGAAGCTGCGTCTGTAATCATTTTGACAGGGCAGATCGAGTAACAACGGAAATGTGTGTCTATGACAGATAACACATCATGCGAGGTTGCCCGAAGCATTAGTCGTCAAGTGCAAATTTTCCTGTTGCCGGAGAATAGCGAGTCTTAGGTATTGAAAAATCGTCTTCTCTTGCAGGTCACTCGTGCATTCCCCATTTATATTTCCCTGTAACATCCTCGTTAATTTTAAGCACTTTAAGTGCCGTATCAGATAAACGGCTTTTTGTTGAATATGACTAAGTAAGCTTGAGTAGAGTGTGTAGAGGGTACTATGAATACACAAATAGCAAGGTTATTTTGTGATCATCCGGTGGACTTTCTTGAATATTTGCCTGTTGCTCGGAAATCTTTGCTTGTAGAATGAAGGCACTATCATAATGGCACTCTGTTGGATGGTACATGTACATGCCAAAGACTCAGACATGAAGGTGATCTCAATAATTTTATAGCCAGCGAACTGTCATCAGATTTCAATGAAGCACCCTAGCTGGGCCTCCTGTTAAGTAGTGATTTGTCATGGGCAAATTATGTTTTAAACCTTGGCGACAAGGTATCACAGTAGGAGTGAATTTTATATCATATGCAAACCAAAGTTCCTAAAACAGTGTTAAATGTAAACTGCTATACAATACATATTGGTTACTGCATAATAGTATGGGGCTATGCATCAGCTTGAAGTACAGCGTTTTCAAAACCGAGTAGCACGTATCGTCAGTGGAAACTATGACTGGAGCATACGAGGCATAGATGTAAAAAAAAATAAATTTCGCAAACTCTACGTTTAAGACAAGACTATTTCACGTCGCTTTTAATGTGTACATGTATTGCAGGTAACGCACCTTTCTACTTAAAAGGTAGTCATTTTATCCATGTATCATATGAATATTTAACCAGGGGATCAGTGTATGGTTCAGAAGTACCGATGCCCAATCGTGAGATTTTTTAGACACTGTATCACCTACCGGGCGACTTTTACACGGAATGGGCCCAATGGTTCCATGAAATGCTGTGATAATATTAAAGGTATTTTAAACATCAGTATAAAGTTCATACCTAATACTAGTACTGTAGTTTTAGTCAAATTGTTCACTATGGTAATTTTATAGCCTACTGGGCGCCAAAGAGGAATACCTGTTCAGTTGTAATTGGCCTACCCAGTTGAAATATATTACAATCAACAAATAACGAATGGACCAAAAATGGGGGCTCAGGAGCAAGTACGCATAGAGTATTATTGACTGTCGTCCCACAAAGACCACTTGGGTGGAGATGGGGGTGGGGTCAGTCGGTGCATCTGAAGAAAAACATGTACTTCAAAAACCCTCAACTGTCGGCGAACATGGACGAAAAGACGACATACTATCCGTCCGAAGGATATATTTCATCCGGACGATATACTAATTCGTCCCGACGATATACTAATTCGTCCCAACGAAGTAATGTATAGTCCTATGCGATAGAAATCAATAAACACCTACTTCGGTTCATTCTGTCTACTGGGGAACTTGAATTAAACTTTTCACCCGACTATGCTTTCCATTTTCACTTTTTCGAACTATCGTGCGACAACCGAATTTTCTTAAGTGACAGAATGGCCTCAAATGACCTTGAAGCACCTAAGGTACATGAAATACCTTGCTCACAGGCCCAAATTTTCATGTGTTGCTCTCTATGATAAGACGTGTGTTTTACGAAGGCTTAAATCTCAAAAATTGACTACTAAAGTCTGTCTGGAATGTCACATGGAACCACTGTAAAAACGTTGGAAAAGAATCATAATTGTAGGAGAAAAAGCATTTTGTGTGAAATCAATTGCAAATGTTTTGAAAAATCACTATTTCATTTAATTAAACCCCAGATGGTATTGAGACATTAAGCGTTAAAAGTACCCCCACACACATATTATATGTATATATGCCCATATCTAGTTTTCTATATCTTTCCCATAGTTTCGTCCCTTTAACGCTTCAATTAGGTGTTCTCAAGATATTTGAAATATCACTTTTTTCATAGCCCAATTTCAATCTCTGTGTGTGCTTTTTTGTTGTTTTTGTATTTAACTTTGCAGTCCCGCTAATTGCTGTCAATTGTTTATCCCACATCATTGTTATCCTCAACGCGTGCTCCCCAATGTCAAGTCTGTAGGTTGGCATTTAGCAGTCAAGCCAGACGGAGGCCAACCAGGATTCGCATTTTGCCCAGTAAGTCTGAACATGTCTTGGTGCACTAAATAAAAGATGGTAAGCCGATTGCGAGGGAGCATCATAACACACAGAAAGTTGAACAAGAAGGCAGTTCTCCATGAACAGGATCGCCACAGTGTCTGGACTGAGACCGAAGATCTTCTAACCAACCCGGGTAAACAGAAAGATTTAGCTGGTCAATGTCCTCCGTTTAATGGCGATGGAAAGACGTGATCACGCCGTTAAATTCAAACCCAAGATATGCGCGAGATAGCCTTACGACGTCGTGTTCATCCATTTGTCATCCAAACGGCCGGATGGCATCCTGGATGGGACAGAAGACGCCAGCGCGTGGTCGCCATATTGAGACAATGGACTCCGGTCGTAATTCATCATCAGCACGCACGGCAAGCGTGTGAGAGAGCACGGCTGGGGCGAAGTGAAGCGGGGTTTGGATTTTTTCCACGAAGCCTAACTTCACAGGGAACATCGAGGGAAAGCGTTTCTCTGGGCACGTGTCTGGCACGTTGAGGGATTCCCGGAGATCCGTTAGCCCCCTAACCTCTGCACCTGCCTCCCAGAACCAATTGCTGCGAAACTTGTAACAACTCACAAAAAACCTTTGCCGAAGATGATTAGTCATTGTGAAGCGCTTCAACTCGGTGGCAGATGCCTGAATGGACTATAACTAATCTGGCAATCTACTGGTAATCGTTTAAATGGACTTCCATTTATGCAACGATCATTTTTTCTATCTGCTTGATGTAACGCATGTCGCTCCACTACTAATTCTCCTCTACCCACCCAACCCCCTCCTCCCTCTGAGCTCCCCCGCAGCATATACTTCATCCCAGATTCCATACCCACGCGTTTTGCATCCTGGGTTTTGCTACACTGGCACTGCCTTCCTTCCAATCCATCATGTGCAAGCCCCGGCCAGCAGCATGCATTTGTCACCCTTTTGTCTTTGACAGTAATCACATCAGGCGATATAAAAAGCGCTCGCTGTGCATTTTATTCCATGCGTATAGAGCGCACAGGGGAAAGAAATCGGGCGTGAATCTACGGGCAGTGGGCGCCAGCGACGGGTATATTTTCTTCTCGGCTCGCCTGACACTGGCTAAGTGCATAAATTGCATCCTGTTGTTTCCATCTGCTAAATTGAAAATTTCCGTGAGCAGGAGTCCGTATCACTTCCGTCGGAAGCAAACACATGTTTGGTAAAATGGCTCGTCACTGACATAAATAAGACAGATTCGTATCCGGCACTGGGCGACACTCTGGCTAGCATATACCCCGTAAATTACTAACTTAGGTATTTGGAAATATAGATAGAACTTTCCACGGGCGCAGGAAATATTGTGCAACTGTAACTCATGTGTTTGTATCACAATGCAAAGGGTAATACTCGATGACACGCTCTTATGTCAGAATAGTCCAGGCTTGAGCATGGGAATAGCAATTTTCATTTGGTTCATGTTACCAAATGAAGATACTGTCAAGTGGAACGGCGTTAGCGAGGCTGGCAGACAGAACCCTGCTATCATGGCAGCATTCCAGCCGTATAGATTAATCATTTGGCACTGAGATAAAGACCGATTTTCAAAAAAATTGCCATATTTGGGCATGGAACTTGACAATGAAATAGCACCAAGCGTTACATACATTTGTTCATTGCATGTACTCTTTCTAACCCTGGATTAGGAGCTATTAGGGGTGAGGGTCGAAATTGAGCTCATGTTCGCGCTACGGACTTTTAAAATTTCCCTATTTGAGCCTGAAAGTTAGCGATTGGCAAAAGTTTCAGATGTTCCGTGCGTTCTTTGTTTCTAACACAGTGGCTCGAAATCGAGCTAATTCGCTCTACTGGCAGCGGTTACCGAGGTTCAGGCCGATTCTCAAAATTCATATATGTTTCGTCGCGAACTTAACACTAAAAAATTCTCATATGTACTGTCTATATACCCCATGGGGACTAAATTGAGCTTTATTTCCGCTCGACGGACAGCGGATTCCGAGGCACAGGCAGATTTTCGAAATTATCCTATTTGGGCATGGAACTTGCTCATCTAACAAAAGTTCTACAATTTGTATATGCAGTTTTCTTGATGTTTGAATATGGTCAAAATAGACAAATGTCTACATATAGCAACGTTTTTCCCAACACACTTTACATGTAAGTGGGAAATTACAGGAAACGTACGTCAGCAACATCCCCCAAACACTTAACTGACTCCCGTCAGTACATTTTGTATCTGTAAAAAAAACGATGATTGGCAACATGCACAAATCGGGTAATGAATATAAGGAGTAAACAGAATAATAGCAGCCATATGGCTTGTCTTTACTCTTGCATGGGAATGTCACTCTTAATGCCAAAATAGCAAGCCAGGTAATCAAGACGAATTAGACATAATTTAGAAACAAGACTTAATACAGATACACTCTCAGTTACCACAGCAATATGAAGCCCTCTTGGAGATATGTGTAATGGCTCGGCGCCATCAGAACCTGCAGGAATCACGCTCTGCGTTTTGACGTGTGTGAGCATGAAAAATAACATTACGCTTTGGGGAGAAACAACTATATGTATACGCACCCAAAAACAAATATTAGGTGCTGCCCCTAAGGCTATACCTCATCCTACATATGTCAAATTCGGAGCTTGCTTAGAAAGTCCCAGCTCGTCTGTCACCCACAGACAAGAATAAATCATTTGGCAATGCATCGTCTCCACATAACAGATAGTGGGAACTCAAAACACATAGACCACAGTGACCTCTGGTCCGGAGAAAACTAATACGGCAGTATTTCTGATAATTGCGTATCCTTGGTCTTATATGAAAGGCCTTAGTAGACCCTACGTGTTTAACGGAACGTTTCGTTTAACTTGTTCCAGATTACTGTCCCTGAAACTGGCAGGTCTTGATTTTGTGATATCCGTTCGCCGCATAGCGTGCTAGTATTTTAAAGTTCCAGAATGCATCATTTTGAGACAAACAAAGCCTAAAATAATACGACCATGATTTTTTCAAAGAAACCCTTGCCACTCCAGATCAACTGTCACATCACTTCCTAATCGTGTGTGCAACATATTCTTCTAGCTGACATTCTATGGCGGTACACTGGTGTCCGATTCCAGTCATCATTGGTAACGATAAATTGTGTTCCCTGTGGCAATAAAATTCAACGAAATGGGACAGTTGCAGCAGGCTAACACGGTCATTGCTATGAAGACCCGGTTGTGAGTGCACCACGGCATTTTTTAGACATGGATCTGACGGAATTTAATATTTTTGTCAGTCACATAAATTGAATCCTAATATCTTTTTTGTTCAAATTCACAGGAACAGACATTCGCCCATCCTCCCTTCTTGGACAAATAATCCACTTTGTTGCAGTAAACACAATGGTGTCTCCACGTGCAAAACCGCAGGGAAAACACTAAGTAAACGTTACCTGTAAATGACTGGACGTATCGCCCCGAGGCAGACGCGCCCACAGGGCTTCCTACTCGTGTGGAATGTCCTACTTACGCTTTTTTGGCATATTCAAGCAATATTGTTAAAATTACAAACTCCTCATGTGTGCAATAGTTTATTTATGCATGCTTATAATTCTTATCGGCCATTTTACAGCCGCCTCAGGTACCCCTTTAAGTTAATGTGTTATATATCTCATAATATGTGTTTTATCCTGTGAACACTTTACCACGATTACGCCTCTCCTCTGTACATTTACTCATGCCAATAACCCTAATAATGCATCATATTATCTTTTTAATAATGCATCATATTATCTTTTATCCGGCCAGGTTTTATCACTGTTTAAGAGGGTTTCACCTTCCGTCGAAAAAGGATTCGGGTAATAATCGGAAACACTTGATTTCATACCGTTTCTCTGCCTTATCAACGATCCATACCAAGAAATAAACACGAACACAGTCCAGTTACATCCAGTATATTGTGATATTGTTGAGATACCTTAAATGGCAAGCAATGTCCATCTCTTTTCTGCTGCAAGTATTGCAAATTTGGAAACACCTGTCACCATCAATTGATATCTGTACGAATATGGGCAATCACATAGGAAACACTTGTCTATTATTTAATTAAGCCACAACTAGCCATACCAGTGAGAATATTATTGTAGGTTTAAGCTATCCTTCTGTCTAAAACAAGATGTCTTCGCACACAGATATAATCCAAACGGTTGGAAAAAATCACAATCTGTCACAAATTAATTAAACCATCTCTAGCGCTGGTTGTATCAGATTTCATTTATATTATGTATGAAACGCAATCCTCAGCAGCCTCAGCTCACAACTACGCCATATAACGAACTACGTCATATGTTGCCACAATATCAGCATAATTATGTGCGGCTCTGTACATCATGTGCATGCCATGGCTTTTGACGATGCCTCTCCTCTGTTTCCGTTGTCAGTGATGATTCCCCGTTCTGACATCAGCTTAATATAATCTCTTCGTGTTTTCCTTGAAAGGCATACTTCAGACTGCTATGGAATGCTTTGAATGGTAGTACCAACTCCCGACATCGAGTAGAGAGTCAGTATCCAAGCACCTGTTTTTGTCTTTTTGTCTTTTTTCGCGATGAAATGGAAGCTCTGTATCTTGAAATAGGGAACATATTTACATTTTGTCTGTAGATAACTACCAGCAAAAGCATATTCTAAAGTCTTTTATTAAATGTACAGGACTGTAAATGACGTAAATGGAAAATCCGTCTCACCCGTTGATTGCTATATAAAACTTTTACCTTGTTGAGATGGCCGTACACACACTTTATTTGCATAAATGCAATGTATGCATTAAAGCAGCATGCCATTGCAACAAACAACTCTACTTACTATATTGAGTTTTACGGTCCCTGTTCACCTATCGTTAAATGTCATATCACGTCGTGACCTAATATATTGGCGATTTTTTGTTTTTGTTGTTTATTGATAAAGATATTTGATACCTATTGTTATGGTTATATGATTGATGCATAGTACCAATATAGAGCTAACCATGCTAACGACGCATATATCTTTCAAAAAGGACTTCATGATTTACTGAATACAACACATCGACATTGTATACGGAATAGATGTCAAGACTCAAACAGATAGGGGACAAGTTTTCATCACTAAGCCTAAAAGTCACTGGACACGTACAGACAATGGAGTTATATGTTAAAGCTGCTATCAAGTTGCCTGTGCTGCTTGCATCATAGCCTTTAGTTTCTCTATCTCCTTGCTTTGCGGTGCACCTCCACCGCCGGCACCCCCGGCCCCTCCCATAGGCTTGGCCTCAGGTTTAGACAGCTGAAGTTGCCGCAGACTGTATTTGATACGTTTCCTGTATTCAAATCCATGCTTGAGACGCTTGTTGAAATCGTGAGCTATATCGTCACTCCAGAAATGAGAGAACGAGTTGTATAGAGAGTGGAAGCGCAGGACTCGGGACTTGTCGGCCTCGAAAAATTTCCTAACCTCGGCAGAGTCCGCTCCCATGGCCGGAAGCCGAGGTCTAACAACAGTCACCTCTTCATCCGTAAACTGCCGATCTTGCCCGAGGTCCTTTGGCTTCCTGTCGCCGATGTAATAGAGCGGCGAGTGGGATTTTCGGACTTTGGAGGGCACTTTATGGTGCCACAGGAATGCGTGCTCGCGATAGCGTCCCATGAATGACTGCTGGAACTCCTCGAGACGTAACACGTCATGCAGGTTGCAGTACTGGATTTCGTTGTCGATGTCCTCCTGGGCGACACAATGGAAACGAGGCAGGATGACAAAACGCTGCAGGATCTGCCCCATCGCCAAGGCGTTCCTCAAAGCTTTCAACTCCTCAATCATTGTCTCGGTCGAGTTACCGAAGGTGTAGGGGTTGTCAAACATGATGTACTGCCTCTTCGTGTCCGTGTAATAACCCTCGATGTTGAGATTCCAGAAGTGCATCTCCTTGAAGCGGTAGATTTTTGCCTCCCGGGTGAAGACCTCATCGTTGATGACGGCCACACATTCCTTGCAAGGGTTGATGGTGGCGAACTTCCTCGTGAGGAAGAAGTCGCGACCGTGAGGATACTTCCTCTTCCCCAGCAACAGAAGGTTGAGTCGATCAGCGCGATGCAGGTTAAATATCCACTTCTGCGGTATGGCCATGTTCTTCTCGGCGAGCTTTAGGATGAGGTCGTAGAAGAAGAACTTGGCGTTCTCAGTGGGGCGGGCGTACGCCAGGGAGAGCGACACGTGGTGCTTCTCCTTGTTGGTCATGGGCAAGGCCACGTCGCATTCGTCCCCGCAAAAATTTTCCATATCCGTGAAGGGATTTTTCAGCACAACTGAGTCGACTTCTGTGTAAAGTACCGTGTATCCCAGGGAGACGGTCTCGAAAATCATGCGCAGTTTGTAGAAGAGGTGATGACGGTAGATGTCGCTGTCGTTGCCGGGTGGGGCGTATCTGAGGCTCTCGGCCAGTCGTTCGTAATATACACACGGTATGTTGAGGGCCTGCAGCTTACCACACAGTGCGCGATCCATTGTCCCAAACAAAACGTTTTTCAGTCCGAGCTGTACAACGGATGTCTCGTAGAAGTTGAGCACCATCAGAGTGTAGCGACTGTCCGTCAGCAGCAGGAAGATCTTCTTGTCCTCCGAGGCATGCTGCTCCAAGGTGGCTCTGAAGTTCTGGACCTGCGTGCTCTGGATTTCTGTGGAGATAGCGCTTCCCTGCTCTTCTCGCGTGGCATCCACTTCTTTTTGAAACTCATTCAGGTGACTGTCTGCGCTCTCCAGGCGGAACTGACGCCTCTCCTCCTTCGACATGTCTTTCATTTTCTCTCGCAGTTCCCGCCTAGCCTCGTCTTCCTCGCCCGGCTCTTCCGTCGTACTTTGGAAATCCACGGCATTGTCGTCTGGAGGTCCCACCGTCGTGACATCGGCCGGAGAGCCCTCCACATCCACATCTTCGTAATCCTCAACGTCCATCAACTTTTGCTCTTCCATCTCCTCCGGCGTTCTGTGATCGACTATCTCCCCTTCTGGCACTTCCGCCTCCTGCTGTAACGCCTCCAGCATGCCTTCCACGCCGCCCGGGGGTGGCACGCCCCCGAGTCCACTCGGTCTCATGTCCTCCTGCAGGGTGTGATCCTCCGGATCGTCGTCTGTCGAGAATCCGATTGTCTCTCCGGGTTCTTCCGGCCCGAACAAGGCATCAAAATCCTCAGCCGGGAAGCTATCCAAAGTCTCCGCCATAAACAAGCCTTTATTTTCGGCTTTATATCTCTGTTCCCACTCACTCAGCGACTTCTCAAAATCCTCAACATCTTTCTCCACGCCTTCGACATTCTGTACTACCACCGCATCGTCTGGGCGATATTCGGGAGAATCACTCTCCGCAATGTCCTCGCCATTGTCTCCGTCTTCGGTGTCAAGGTCAATGTTGTCGCCGTAATCCGAGGCCTCTGTGGTTGTAATTATGTCACTGGTGTCCAGTTCTGTCGCACTGGAACCAAGATTCCCCTTCAAAGTCTCCTCCTTGCTCTTTATGTCGAGATCCAGTCCGCTGGAGATGTTGGACCAGAAATAGAGCAGGCCTAGAGTGGTACCCAGCAGGGTGGCTGAGAGCAGCAGGCGGATACACGTCACACGATTCCGTACAAGCAGCAGGTAGCGAGACATCATTCTAGAAGCAGACAAGGTACAGTGAAACCTGTCTTTAAGAGCACCTGAGAAATAGGGACAACCTGGGAACTAAGGACAGTCACGTCAGTCCCTGGGCATATTAAGTACATAGCAATAGACCTGAGAAATAAGATCACCTCAGAATTCAGGACAGTTTTTCACAGTCTCTTGGGTGTCCTTAATTCCCAGGTTTCACTGTACTAACAATGGCCACAACTTGGCGTCTTGGTGGCAGTAGTAACACTAATTATTACTATTTTAGTTATAACAATACTAGAATATAAGACGTAGTAGCAAGTATAATGGTAGTAGTCGTAACCGTCGTAGTAGTTACTGTAGCAGCAGCAGCAGTAGTAGTAGTAGTAGTAGTAGTAGTAGGGTTGACGCGAACCTCCCCAGTAGTAGTAGTAGTAGTAGTAGTAGTAGTAGTAGTAGTAGTAGTAGTAGTAGTAGTAGCAGTAGTAGTAGTAGTAGTAGGTTGCAGTGTACAATGATATCTTGCCTGCGGTGGATTAAATATAATCAAATGGATAACATGGATAGTATTATAGAGGTTATAGAGGTATAGAGTAGAGGTTTGGTGCGAAAACAAGAGGCCATCAGACCATTTAGGGGAGATGAACTTTGCCTGTTGCATTCTATGCATTCTATGCAGTTTCCATGGCTATACGAAGTGCCACTCGTGCTTAAGATTACCATCAAAGCGTATCAGCCGTTCAATGGAAAATGTTTATATTCTGGTTTCTTTGTACCTTCAATTGAGGGAGCAATTGTCCATGAAATGTGTGACTATCAACAAGAATTTCGGAGACGTTATGAGACTGGTCTTGGCAATATCATTTAATGTCACTCCTCGGATATTGAATGAACACATGTATTAAAACACGAGGAGATAATGGTTACACTATCAATTGACGATACAACGCCGCAGATGTTCACTCAGTCGAGCGGTAGATGGTTACAACTGGGTGATAACACTAATGAAGAGGAATACATGGGACGGAAAGAAGATGGCCAATGGAAGGTCTGTAGCTGGATTTAGTATTCCTAGCACCAAATGGTTGGATCCTGGTCCTGTTGGTGTGGGCAGTAGATCGAGCCTGTCTTCACATAACTACACCATGTCGTGGGCAGGAAAAACACGGTCGAAAATACCCAACAGATGGACTACACCGTTGATCAGGAAAAAGCAGAATACAACGCAAACTGAGATCACCTACTAGTTTCCGGAATCTATGTTTACCACGTGAATACAGACGAAGGTTTTAGCACCCCCGAGTGCCTGGCTGCCTATATAGGTACAGTCATAATTTTCATAAGGTACAGTCATAATTTTCTAGCACTAAGAGCTGTATACTAGCCGAGGCACACTACAGATTTCTTCCTAAAATTTTCACTTGTCTGTTGACGAAGCTTAACGCTTGAAATTAAGAGGTACTCATCCTGGGAGATGTTAATATCCGTGTGAGTGATACAAGCAATCGCACGGCCAGAGAGTCCTTGGGCCTACTGGAGACAATGAATTTCCATCAGAATGTGGATGCACCCACACATTCTGCCGGACATGCATTGAACTTAGTTTCATCACAAGGCCTATATGTGCGCTTGACATGGTGATGAGCTCTGAACAGTATGCAGTGATTTTTACAGTGGCAATTGCAAGCCTCAAACAGTGGTGCAACAGATCTTTCAATCGAGGCATACGTGACTCACGGCTGTGAAAGAGCGAATGTGCATCCATAATAGAACTTATTGAATCGTGCTATGGCACTGTGTCAGACCTGTTGGATGGACAGGTGTCATAAGAATCTAGGCTAATAACTATACCAGACAATAACGGGTGGTGTAGTGACGAGATCGGGGTTGCCAACTAGATATACAGACCAACAGAACGTCGGTGGAAGAAGTACGGCATGGCGGGCAATCCAACAAAATACTGTACAATAAGACATACATGTACATATCAGAGAGGATGATCTAGGAGAAAGGTAAAAATGCTTGCTACCCAATTCAGATAATTAGTACACCACCATAAATGCACTGCTGGACAAACAGCTGACACATTCGAAGATTTCTTCAGACAGAAGCTTACTTAATAGGCAGACGACCAGGAATATGTACCACAGAACAAGGATACCAAACAGGAAACTCACAACCGGAAGGCTACAAATACTACACAATGTCCAGAAACATTGGGACTTTCCCGAAAAGGACTCCGCTTGAAGTTGGTAAGGACAAGGAAATCCAATATGCACACTTGCCCCAGTTCCAATTTGGGTGGTGAAAGAATGCAGACGAGCTGACACAGTCATGTGAAAGCAAGGATAATTAAGGTGTCATTCTAGAGTTCGTATGTACCTGCAGTCCTGTTAAGGTCAGGTGACCACCTTTTATACATGTGATTACAAAAAGGTGCCGACAGGAAAAAAATTCAAATTTACCGGCCAGTTATCAAACATCCCGTTCGTGAGCAAAATCTTGGAAAATACCACGAGGGTAGTGGATCGCTGGAGTGAGCATGGTTTACTGGATGTCAACAAGCTGTGGATAAGGATGGAGCTCCAGTAATGATTCTGCTGCATTCGATGCATTGAATGACCTGGCCTTGATTCATACAATGGTATTCTTATATCGAATAACTGATGATGCCTCTAACTGGCTCCAAGACTGTACAGATATCTTCCCAAACCGTTGTCGTCAATGGGGTCCCCTCAGATAGCTCAGATAGGTAACGGGAGGATAGAATATGGGGTCTCACATGGATTTGCCTTGGATCCCCTGTTATTCAACTTGTACATGTATTCAGACCTCTACAAGATGTCATCAAATCAACGTAAATGAGCCACCATGCATACGCTGATGATAACCAACCCTCCCTGATGTTTAAACTACTCCTACTGCTTCTCTTGGAAATGACCACAACAGTGGAAAATCGTTTCACATCTATAAACGAATAGATGGACTCTCGTTATCTCCAATTAACATGATTAACTCCATGAAATACGGAAGTGATAAGCATACCAATGCCCGATAATGCTATACATTCCAAATGAGTACGCCCGGAATGAGTATAGCAGTGTGTGGAATCAACATAATACCATCAACTAAAGCTGTGCATCTGGGGGTTGTACTGGACCAACCACTGCATATCTGCAAGACGCCAAAGCTACATCGGTGTAACATACATGGAGTTCGAAAGTAATTAAATCAAGCCACCATAAAGCCCTGGTATACATGCTACTAACAAGGCAGGACGGATGTTTTCAATAGTCTTCTTTGCTGTATCAATAAAAAGCTGATGCTGAAGCTCCAATGGTCTGTCTTGCCCTTATCTTATGTAAACTATGTGTAAGAGCAGTTCTCAGGGGAGTGCACTATAAAGAACGCATTATTATTATTATTATTATTATTATTATTATTATTATTATTATTATTATTATTATTATTATTATTATTATTATTA
>JAAUYG010296188.1_pt1 | contig 17081 bp, 18 predicted proteins | sample 7278091 | NCBI WGS metagenome assembly JAAUYG01 (sample SAMN14350201, study PRJNA611818) | marine sediment metagenome | isolation source: surface marine sediment (0.6m) | place: French Polynesia: Moorea | collected 2018-08
CTCTTCCTTACCTACGTTTCCTGTGTATTTTTTTTATATTATTTTCTGTTCATTCCCAAACTAATCTTTTCCGTTTATCATATTTTTTTTGCCCCCCCCCCCCCCCCCCCCCCCGTACACATGTAATATGGACCCCTGTCCCCTGTGTCCATATTTTATAGCGTTAAATGCCCCCCCACCCCCCACTGTGGCAAAGGGACCCCTCCCCTATATCTGACATGGAAGCACTGCTGGGTGAAGCATCGAGAGTGTGATGGAGGCATGTGTCATGCCACTAAATAATATCCACTAATGCCACTAATATCAGACATGTCATATATATGGGGAGGTCCTTTCACCAGAGGGGGGTCCATTTACCACGTTGAAATTTGGACCCCAGGGTCCATTTTCCACCGGGGTCTATTTACAATGTGTCACCGGTGCTTCAATTTAACAAAAATCAGTAGAGGCAACACTGAATCATGCTAAGGCAGTTCAGTAAGCCCACCAAGGCTATTATCTGCTATTTTGTTATTTGTGTGATGTACCCCCGCCCTCTCACGGGTGATTAGAGAGTAAAGACACAAAGAGCATATGTCAGGCAGCAGCCCCCTACACAACTTTTGAAAAACTGCTGGCCCAATCACTGCCCTGTAACAACTATATTTACTGGCTGAATGGTTAGATTGCCGGTCAGAGTAACATGTATGCCCCGTTGAGCGGGTTGGAAACCTGTCACGAGCTAATGCCCATGAAATGCCTGAGTTTATCATGTTTATAGCCTGTAGAAAAAGAGATGAGACAAGGAAACTATGGTAAATATTGTGAGTGTACTTCGAGTTTGAATAAAGAGATATTATTTTATACATATATAAAATATTATGTAACCATGTGTAACCCAACCCCCAAACAAGTTAGGCAACCATGCTTTCAAAAATCTATGCATTGTATTGTACATGGTGTATAGGCAGTGGGGTCATTGCTGTAATGATGTGCTGGTAGGGGACATGTGCATACACAATAGATCATGCTTGATTGATCATACATTGTATAGGCATTATTATATATTGACCTGATGCGAATATCTTGAATATTTCAGAACTTGAATCACTGAAATGCTTACTTTTCCGTACAAATCTTTCTGTCTTCCAGTTGCATGTTTTGGGCGTGGAATCTGTGGAATGAGAGATGACACAGTGTGTGTGGGTAAGTCATGGAGCGCTCTTGTTAATATGGACATGATGATAGAGCATAAATATGTCTTTGGGCATGTTTTGGCACCCCATCCACAGATCCTTATGGGGTTTACCGACTTTTTTTTTCTCCCACGACAATTTCTGGTCTTTCAGTGGCCCATACACATGTACACACAGTGAACAATAGACGGATTGAGCCAATATTTTACAGAAACACACTTATAGACAGTCTTCAGGTACAATTAAAAGGTGGTTTGGCTGCAGTCATTTTTCATTGAGTTCTTTGAGTAAAATTACTAAAAAATTACTTAAAAATACTTTCCAGTGGTCGATGTGCAGTGAAGAAAAATTTGATTGAGCTGATATTGTGCAAAAACATACTTATAGAAGTCTTCAGGTACAGTTAAAATATGGTTCAGACTTTCAGCTGCGGTCAGTTTTCCTTGAGTTATTTGAGTAAAATTACTCAAAAATATATCTTGTAAGCTCATACACAGTGAAGTAAAGCCGGATTGAGCTGATAGTGTACAGAAATATACTTATGGACTATCTTCAAGTGCAGTTAGAAAATGGTTTAGCTGTGGTCAGTTTTCATTGAGTTATTTGAGTAAAATTACTAACATTTACTAAAAAATAGTGTCTGTTGGCCAATACGCAGTGAAGAAAATCAGATTGGGCTGATATTTTGCATAAACATACCTATGGAAGTCTTCAGGTGCTGTTACAAAATGGGTGTACTGCAGTCAGTTTTCCTTGAATTATTTGAGTCAAATTACTCAAAATATATACAAAATATATTCTGTAACCCCCATACAGAGTGAAGAAAAGTGGGAATAAGGTGATAGATTACTACAAAAACATACTTATAGATAGTCTTCAGTACACTTGGAAATGTTAAAATGTTTTGGATTTGGTCATATTTCATTGAGTTGTTTGTGTAAAAATAATAAAGAAAATACTCACCAATATTTTCTGTAGGCCGATACACAGTGAAGAAAAATCAGATTGGGCTGATATTTTGCAGAAACATACTTACAGCGTACAGACAGCCTTCAGCATGTTTAGGTACAGTTAAAAAATGGGTCAGCTGCGATAGTTTTTCCTTGAGTTATTTGAGTAAAATTACTCAAAAATATATTCTGTAAGTCCATACTCAGTGAAGAAAGGTTGGATTCAGCTGATATTTTACAGAAACATACTTATGGACAGTCTTCAAAAGTACAATGAAAAATGGTTTGGCTGCAGTCATTTTTCATTGAATTGTTGAGAAAACTAGTACTGGGTAAAAATTACTCTAGAATAATTTGTCAGATCAGACATGGTGAAGGAAACATCGGATTGGGCTTTTAACTTTGTAGAAACATAGTTACGGACAGTCTTCAGGTATAGTTGAAATATGGGTTTTGGCTGTGGTCATCTTTAAATGAGTTATTTGAGTCTAAAGACTACTCAAAAATGTGTTTTGTCGGATCACACGTGGTGAAGAAAAAATCGGATGGAGCTGATATTTTACAGAAACGTACTTGTGAGCAGTCTTCAGGTATGGTTGAAAGTTGTTCAGCTTTTGTGGACAGGATGGGTTTCACACCATCCCAGCGGTCTTGTTTGCCGCGTTTTTTTTTTTTTTTCTGGCACGGACGCTCCACCACATTGCACCGCAAAGACTTTTTCTGTGCTATCTTGTACAGTCGATGTGGTCAAGACTGAGTAAAAGAAAAAACAAAAGAATAGGTTCTCTTCTATCCATAATCATTTCTTCTATATGGCCTGTGACTTGCCATTGCTGTACTAGAAATTTAACACTCTGAACACTTAGCCCATGTAACCCAAAGCTATCAGCTTGTAAGAGAGTTTGTAAGCATCAAGATTCATGCATGCACATATGTATTTTTCTGCAGATCAGGCATATCCTTTACAAGAAAATCTTCCAGATATAATACTTTTTGTAAACTTTTATGTGTACTATATTCATTCTAATAGGTGCACTTGCTCTATTGAGTATGGGTACAATCGGTGCACAGAATATGGTTTCTACAGGCTTCCATCTTGGCTCATGGGGCTAAGCTTAAACTGGAAGAATTTTAAATTTGAAACATTGGTTCTCCTAAGTGCATGAAGTGAACTGCTTCAGATTTTCTTTACCCGGTAGGCACTGTACACTTGATAGAATAGCTATGATAGATGTTATTTTACTAATATTTTGCCTTGGTTACCAATATATATATTTATTACAGGAACCCACGAAGGCTTTATTTTGGTATTTGACATTCCAACGCGTGGCTCAAATATCACACTATCCGAGACGCTAAAAGGTATGTCTGTATATTTGCCTAAAGACAGTGTATTAAACATGTTAAAAAAAATTATAAGAGATTTTGTTACAACTGACATCTGCATGATATTGAAAACAAAAAATTGGGTCCTTTCAACTCCATTCATAACATCAATCAGATATGTAATTCCCCTTATAGGGATGCCACACCATAGGCATACAGTTTTTCTGTGGAAATTTTTTTGAAAAAATTTGCTGCCCTGAAGTTCTTGCTAGTCTGCATGTACTAATCAATAATAACGCCTGAAGTCTATTAAGAAGTTGGCTGATTACATTTATGTCTATTCATTATTTGACTATTTCTACATCTGTTGTACTATCTGTTGTCTTAGGGAATCTCAGATAATACTCTCCCTTTAATACATATTTTAAAGCTGTGCATATACGAAGTGGCTAAATTCACTTGGATTTATATGGGGTTGGGGGTGACCAGTAATGGTTACAGAGTGAACTCTACAGTGGACTTTATGGGGTGCGACCATATTAACATTGTACCAGGTTATATATAATTGTATATTATATTGTACTGGCTCCAAATAAATTTACTATTTCTATTACTACTACCACTTCTTTAACAAGTTAGTACTAACGTTCAACCTTAAATCCCTTCACGTCGACCTAAAGTAAACACTATTACATGTATATTATCATGATAACTGCCAGTAATTAGCCTCCTTGTGTGACCTCTGACCCTCACTGTGTGACCTCTGACCCTCACTGTGTGACCTCTGACCCTCACTGTGTGACCTCTGACCCCAGGCAGCGGGAGTCCTATCTGTGACCTGGAGTCCGAGGGACAGCGAATGGTGTGTGGAGACGAAGCTGGAAACATCATGCTGTGGCGACTGTCTGGAGATAGTTTTCAGCAACAGCTCAGAATTCCTGGATCAGGGTAAATGCAGTAATAGTTCTTAGCTGTTCTGGATCAGGGTAAATGTGGTGAATACATGGACAGTTCATGGCGGTTCTGGATTAGGGTATATTCAGAGACAATCAAGCAGTTCTGGATCATGGTAAATACATGGATGATTCATGGAATTTCTGGATCAGGATCAATATGTGGACAGTTCATAAAAGATCTGGATCAGGTTAAATATAGGGAAAATTCATAGCAGTTCTAGATCAAGGTAAATACAGGCAGGGTTGGACAATTCATAGCTGCAAATCTGGATCAAGATACATACAATTTGTATCATTTGTTAGCCAAGTTTCTAGAAAGTTATAAGTCTGGAAGTTAACTTGATCACAAGTTACATGCATGTATCATGTGTATTGGGTGCTTGGCCTTTGTATATGTACCAGTATTTTTCATTTGCCTAAGGTATGCATGTATCTGATAAACAAGGTAACTATAGGTGTAAATTTCCATATACAACCCTGGTCTTTTATTGCCATTACCAGTTTTGTTCTTTCATATGTTCTAGCTTTACAAGCAACATTGACTAAAGATTCTATCTTCTGCAGCTGGCCCTGTTCGTCATTGTCACTGTGGGAGGATGCCATCGTAGCTGGATTCGGCTCTGGTCATCTTCGAGTATTCAGTGCCAGTACCGGGCGCCTGCACTGCGAGGCTGCAGCTCATGCCAAATGGATCACGTCAGTGGATGTGGCACAAGACAGTGGAAGGGTAAGACACATAGGAGACTCTCGATGACCAACAACTGTATGCGGCAAGAAATTTTGGTAGCTACCAGTCTATGTACAGTAGCTGCTTTAGTTATGTTAGTGGTTCCTTTCTGCTAAGAGCAAATTCCTTTCTGCATGTATCTGTCCATGCAGATTCACTTTATGAACTATGTAGCCAGTAACTAGGCTCAAGTTCTCGAAAATACTTAAGTCTAACTTTGGACTTAAGTCAGTTTCCTAGCCAATAGCATTTGCTTAGATTGTGGACTTAGTTCAACCTTGGACTTAAGTAGTTTCGAGGGCTACTACCTGCTACTCATGTCACTTAACACATCACTATGGGGAAAGATTACCGTACTCTACAGAGTTATGTAACTGCAGGAGGAATTATAATGGCTCTTGTATACAGTGTTTATGCTAAGAAATACTTTAGGCAATGCTGCAAGATTTGGATTGGACATGAAGTTTTTTTTTTCCAAGTTGCATTGTTCATGTTGTTAAAAGAAGAATAATGTGCATGCTTGACTACAGATGCACACTCATTTCTTGATACGTAACCTGACTGAAATTTAGAAGGGGCATCTTTACCACTGCAGCCAGCCATACAAACCATGCTATTGGGTGGGTGTTCTTGACTGTAATCTATAGAGGACCATTGGCCGAGTGGTTATTAGGCATTGGACTCTTAACCACGAGATCATAGTTTCGAGTCCCGCCATACACTTACATGTAGTCTTCGGTCCCTGGGCAAGATTTGTGTCCAAAATGTGGTCCAGTGCACTCAAACGCAAGTGCACTCAGACGTAAATGAGAACCTGCAAGTACACAGAGAAAGCTAGTGTGCATTGATCACCCATGGCGCCTTGTAGTGTGTATCTGGGTTGTATGCTCTGTTGAGGAGTTGCAAAGGTGTTGATGTGTACAATTGTGCCGGGTGTAATAATATGTAAATTGCTTTGAGCTAATTCAAGGATAAAGCTCTATATAAGAACTGCATATTATTATCATTAGAAATAAGCACCCACCTTACAGATAATAGAGGATAATACTGATGTTATACTGAATGCTTTTAAGGCACCTTTATGACTTACAACTTGATTATAGTACAGGGGAACCTGGGAATTAGGGACACCCAAGAGACTGTCAAAAACTGTCCTGAATTCTTATTCGTTATGACAGTGATCTGCTGTCACACCGTCACACTGGTCCTAATGTCATTACAGGTGTTATCGGTGGGGGAGGACTCCTTTGTCAGAGTCTGGCAGATACAGGAAGGAGACACGCCACAGGTGAGGTTGATATAGGTATATAGATTATTCTTGGTGCCATACGTAGACAAAACTAATATTACAAAGACCTTTATGCTTTCCAAGTAATGAGTGGGTGAGTCATGCTTTACATAGGCATTCGACCTCTGATGATCACCCTCCCAAAAGAATCCGATCCACATTTAGAGTCTTTGGCTTGGCATTGTCCAGGATTAATCCCTGGCCTATCATTTATATTTGCCACTAACCACTGAACTATCAGGGTCAGTGCTTTCCAATTAGCTCACGCATAGTATCCAACAGAGGGAAGTTGATTAGTACAGTGTGCTGTGCTCTGTATTTTAAGACCACCCATTCAGTCAGAAAAAGATGGTCTTAATTGGAGCTTTGAAGTGGTCTTAAACTGGAGGGAGGGATATTTATATTAAAAATAAAGCAGTGACACACATCAGTTATGGTGATCAGTGGATTTAAGTTTATTTGGGGAGTTAAAATTTTTCTGGAAGATAGCCTCTGTATAATTGTTCCCTGACTGCACCCGCCACGAACAGTATTACTTTAAAATTTGGATATTTTACACTCCGATTTCTTGACGAAAAACTTTGCGTAAGATTCATATTCGTTCTTCTTTCACTTTGACAGCTGGAGCACCTCCACTCAGAATGTATCACCGACCAGCAGCTGCAAGGGGGAAAGTTCATCAGTCAGGACGGCAGGGCCTTCGGCTGTACGGGCTACGACAGCAATGAAATAACATTCTACACACAGGCGTAGGAATCGCAATATCAGCTTTGTCAATACTCACACATGACAGAACATCGGGAGTACTGGACATCAAAAAAAGGACATCTTTGATATCTTGGAATTATGCCAGAACTTCTCGATGTACTGAAGCTCTTTGATGATTATATTTACCACCAATCTCTCATAACAATTGGCACCATGTTAATTTGTGAGTTGACATATATTTAAACGTAGTTTAAGCTGGTTTTTGCATAGTGTGCATGTGTATATGTACTGCACTAGCTAAGTGTGATTCGGTCAGCTTTGCTGCAATGAGAAGAGTGGTGCAATTTGTCAATAGAACTGTATAATGTGCTCATTTTAGCAAGCTAAGTCCATCTTCATTCCATATAGAAGATAAAGTCAACAAATCGTACATTATGTAGTCATTTCTTGATTTCTGCATGCACGTGGACACACACTTTAGTTTTACCAGCTGCAAGCAAGCTTTGCACCAGTAACTGTGATATTAGTTAAAAAAAAACTGGAATCTGTTGTAGATGTTGTACTTATTAAATTTCAGTGATTACTGTTAAATGTTTGAACTAGGAGTTAATGTTATTTTTGTGTGGTATGATGGACAAACTGTTGTTTCGAAGACACATTAGCATAATATATTCCAGTGCCATGCCACGTAATACCGGTATATATTTTTTTAACAGTTACTGGTGTTCATTTCATTAATAGGCTCTTTTTAGCAAGTAGATGTTTTGTTATTAGTAATTTTCACTTTGGATGAAAAAAAATACCTTTACATAATATAGTCCAAGTAGGTTAAATGCAGGTTTAAGTCTATTATTAACTCTGCATCGTGCATTGGGTGTCACTCATGCTTCATATACTGTATACACTCTGGTCATGCAGAATACATACTGTCTTGGTCCATGGACCTCTTGTTTGTAGTAACGGCAATCAGTATATTGTACAGTCAACGATGGTCCCTCTTAGCAGGTGGTCTCTTGTGGTGAGTCACTGGCGACTATTGATGTCCAGTAAACTCCAGTTTTATTGTTTTGCGTGTGTGTGTATGCATGTGTATAAAAACATCGCAGTCTGGTATACAGTGAAGGTTAAGTCCCTGTGTTTTAAGACCACCCCTTCAGTCAGAAAAATACGGTTGTGGGAGGTGGTCTTAAAATGGAGGGATATTTATATTGAAAATATAAGAATGGTGTCACTGATAGCTGGTCTTCTTAAAATGGAGGGAATTGTTAAATGGAGGGGTCTTAAATCATAGGGTCCACTGTACGATGGTTAGGGTCCTCATGATGGGTTTTTGGCAAGATGATTGATGTGACCTACCTAACTGTGACCTGCCTAGCTGGTCTTAAGCGGCCTGAAAACCTCTCTTCATGCAGCAGCCTGTCCTCTGATGAACATGACTGCCAGATCAATCCAAACACATCGATAGCTATAGACAAAGGCGGGTTTCCATAACTGGTTCTTAAAACGGCAACCTGGCAGATTATCAAAAGTGACCTGGGGACCTGTGACCCACTTAAATGTGACGTGCGTGATTACTTTTTTTTACCTGGTAACCTGGGCTGGTGACCTTAGAAAGAATGGAAACCCATGCGGAGCCCCATTGTTATATGTTACTGAGTTATCGCATAAGTATTTTTTCTTTCTCTGGTCTGTTAAAACATGAAATATACCATTCCAAAGCTCAAAATGATGCCTAGTTTATTTATTAATTTATATATTTATGTGATCTGTTAAAACATGAAGTGTAGCATTCCAAAGCTCAAAATGAAGCCTAGTTTATTTATTTATTTATTTATTTATTTATTTATTTATTTATTTATTTATTTATTTATTTATAATAATACTAAATGTGTTTATTTATATTAATACTAAATGTGTTTCTATATATGACTGGATCTATAGCTGCCTTGACAGTAGTAAGTGTAGTTGACTACCTATCACTTTCTAGTATTCCTAGCTGCTAATTGAGCTTGTATTATACATGTTATATGGTGGTGAACAGTATTTGTTTACTACCAGCACTTCCCCTCATGATCTCCAAACTGGTATGCTATGCTCATCACTAAATATCTCCCGAGTCATATTTTCTATTTATATATTTGGTGTTTTTTAATGTTATTTCGTAGTGTTTATAAAATAGCAATAAATGTATCTCATATTTCGTTTCGCTGTAGTATCGACTGTTCACTTCCAGTATACATTTAATGCACGAATGCACAGTAAAAATCACTCCATGCTTACAGAATACCTGTCATTTCAGTTCTGTTATGCTGTTAAGGTATGGGAAAGTGACAGTGTGTAGTTTTTTCCAAGTCTGTCTTACATACACAAATACATGTAACAGTATATTATTCAGTAAATTCCAAGATCAAAAGACAACATGATGGTGATATGATGTACATGTAAATACCTCTACTAGATGGAAGTCTGTCTTACATGCACAAATACATGTCATGGTATTCAGTAAATTCCAAGATCACATATTCTTAAGAAGCATAAATAGCATATTCTATACTAAAAAAGGTTGAAATTTGTTGGGTCAGTTTGGAATTTTCTGCATGCCAAAGTTCCACGCTGAGTCCAGGCACTTTGTGTGCATTGTTGTAAGAATATGGAGAGTTGCAAAATGGTGTTTGAAAAAAAAAAACTGTCTACATCTTCAGTCTCAATAAAAAATGCACTTAGAGGCTTCAAAAACTATCTGCTTGGTTTATTTGTATCAACAGGACATTTTTAGCTTAAAGCAGATTTCTACTGGGATTTCCTGTGAGAAAGCTTTTTGGAAGTGTTTGTTTTGGCATAAAGACCACCATGGCCTGATAAATGACACAGCATGGGGTGGGGATGTCAGTAGACCACCCTCGAAACTTCAGGAATATGAGGAAAGATTGGGCTAGTGCTACCTATTAGCCACATAGCCAAATGCTAAAAGAATGTCCATGTGGCTAAAAGAATCAGTTTCCTTTTAGCCACAGTGACTATAACCTTAACTTTGACCTCATCTACTATATAATTGGATGAATCAATACCAGAATAGCTGTCATTTAGGTTATTGCGATGGCTAACAGAAAAATTAGTCAAATGGAAAATGCATATAGTCAGAATCTTTTTTATCCAAATCTAATACTTTTGATGCCTTTTACAAACATATTTCGTGGCTCTACAAACTTATTTGTGGCTAAAAGAAAAGCTATCTTTAGCCACAGTGGCTAACCAGAAAAAAATTCCAGCACTAGCCCAGAAAGAGGTGCAGGTGGTGCAATTAAATCTTGACTACCAGTGGCTTGTGCATAAAATGTGTCTGTCCGGCAATAGAACTCTCCTCCAGTAAGCTCCTGAAGATCACGAGTACATTTCAAAGATTCCGCCACTGTTTTCAACCGGCTCCCCATCTCATTGTCTTTGCTGGGATGGGCTGGATATCTTGAAAATGCTTTGACCTAAGTCAGCAAACTGAACATTGATTGGCTGAGAATCTGATTCAAGTATTCCAATCCTGATCCAATACATGCACTAATGAAAATACAATGGACATGTATTGCCTGACTTTTGCAGATCTACAATTAAGGCAGGATAAGTAGACAATTCAGGCAGGAAAAGTAGACAGTGTTTTCATAACATAGATTGACCATTTAGTGCAGGAAAATATTTTTGTTTACACTTAGATTTAGTTTGCCTTCAAATGGGAGCCAGTGGTGGTGACTGGAACATAAGTGTCACATTTTAGGAACATAACTTTTGCTTCGAGTAGTAATAACAGCAGTCACTGATCTAGAGAATACTCATGAAATGTGACAGGTATTGACCAAGAATTTTTGGACTCAATGCATGTGGTATTTTTTGTAACATTTCTTTCGGCAAAATCAAGTGAAAGGTCATGCGACACTGAAAATTGTGTTATGTTGGAAAGTCCTACTGTTCCAAATATGAAAGCTACCCATAACAAGTTTGTTGGTGCTAGACCAAAATTTAGTGGAAGCTGGCAGAATAATAAAAACATCATTAGGACCTTGGAAATAACTTTTGAATGACAGTATGCATACAAGCATTGGCACTGCTTCGAGTCACATGGCCAGGTAGCCCAAATACAGCTAAGATCACCTAAAAGTGAACTTCATTTTTCATGTGACAAAGTAATGGCTTATCTGCTGATTCACCACCGGTAATAGCCTGCTGATTACACCTCTATAAAACAAACCTATAAAAGACATCCAAAAGTATCCTCACAAGTAATTTTATTTGAACAAAAATACATACAAATTTCAAAATCACATTACAATATGAAAGCACTCTTGGTAACAGAAAAAAATATTGTGAGCTTGTTTCAGACCATTCACTATATCATATATACATCATACATGAACCTTAATAATATTGAGAGATATGTAACTTGTATTGCCAAAATCTTATTTTCAAACAAAATTATAAAAATTAAGTTATTCACTACTCACTAAACCCTGTGGAACACTGTAGTAGTAGTAGTACTATAAGGACAATGGGATCACACGTTCAACTAACACACGCAAAATGCAATCAATTATGTAGGTCCTTGCACCGTGCAGTGTGGTGCAGTAGTTCCTCTCTAATTGCCAAGAAACCATAGCCACATTAGTGAGTGTGTGAGTGAATTGGTTTATTTAACGTTACTTCTTTACAGCCAGGGTCTTATGAGCGACAGACCGGCCACCGGGCAATGAGACGATGGATGAAAGTGCCCCAGATGTCAATACACCGGGTTTCGAACCCGGGACCCAGTGGTCTGAAGTCAAGTGTTCTACCGCTCGACCAAGCGTACCGGGCTAGGCCACATTAGAGGCGGCATTTGGTGATTGGGGAGGAAATATATTGACAGTAGTGGCGGAAAAGAATTTATGGCCTCATTGGAGAGGGTGGCACCTGTTGAGAATGGTCACTAAGAGAGGGACTACTGTATTTCTGAACACAATACAGTTAACTCTTTTGTAAAGTTCACCTGTATACAATGGCCATGCACCTAAAAAGACCCATTTGTACATGTAAAGCTTTTCCTTGTTATGCAACATATGAAACCTGTCTATAAATACCACCTGTCGATATCTTGTTTCTAAAAGCTGCATTCACTTTGGCTTAATTTTTGTTTCCAAACTTCTTAACCCAGAGTCCCAGACTAAGTTTTGGTTTGTGGTTTCTAACGATTGACTTCCAAAGTTAATTTATTTCTCACTTTTGCGATAATAATTTTTTTTTGTTATCCTTAACAGTATCATGATTATATAAATATTACATCAATATCAGTCTGTTAAACATATGAAACATAAATAATGAACAGCACATTTTCTTTTTCAAATTCGGTCCAAGCAATATTTTGCCTAGACCTTTGTTGGCGAATAAACTGAAGAATATTCTCCCCTTCTTCTTCAGGCCTTTGCACTTTTTTTGGCAATACGTGTATTTTCCAGGGATGATGAAATTATTCATCAAGTAACTCTTTTGTGTATCTGCTCTTGTAATATATACACTATCAGCACACCCTTTAATAATTTTGAGGAACATCTAGAGGAAATTATATAAGCTAGCAACCATCACAGACATATCCAGCTTATACATATTCATATACATATATGCAGTCACTAACCACTTGACTCGACACCAAAAAACCTCAACATCCAATGTTCATACATTCAACATACCAATTCCAGTCAATGTTTCGCATTCACACAATACATAATTGTGTGCAAATACAGCATCTGTAGGCCTGCTCTTTAACAATTTTCCATGAAAGAAAACGCCCAACTGTGTTGAACTTTCACACCAGTCAATCACACTCTAAGCCTCGTCATAACTCTTGTTGTGACAAAGTCCGTAATTCTCCGAGCATTGAATCAACAGTCCGTAAAAGTCCACCAAAATACAGTTCCTCGCCCTCCTCCGCTTTCTCCTCCTCTGATAACACGCGGTATTCTTCGTGTAACGTGTTGAGCGAAGTCTCGGACTGAACAAATGCCGCTTTACAGGATTCCATCAAGAGGGCCATGGCACTGAGAACCTTCTCCCGGGAATCATGCTCCGGACTGAGCAAGAGTCTGGGGATGAGATGACACCAGCCTTGCTCCAGGATTGAGTCCAGAAGGGGCACTCTGGATCAAAGAGAGAATGCCAAATATTCACAGCCAGATGGAAAACAAGAGGCCCAGGAGCCTTGATGACCTGTTTGATCACTAGCTGAGGCAGGCTTTTTTGGGCTCTGACAAAATGGTTCTGCAGAATCCAAAAGTGTTGTCAGAACCCAAAAATCCACCTTGGCTACTTGAACACTTGCCAGAGAACACCAAGATCGGTTAACGTAAAGACAGAGGATAACAGAATTAAACATGTTAATGCCAATCAGAATAAGGCAAATGAGATCCACATGACATGACATGACTCAAATGCACTGGGTAAAATGGCTTCTGCTAAAATATTTATCAGGTGAAAGACACTAAATCCTTGATGAAATGTCACAAAATTATGTAATAAGGAAGGATCCCTCCTTCCAATGTAAAATACCCAGGTTTCTTTCAGGCCAAATTCTTACATATACTGCTTTCTAATACACATTAAAATAGAAAATACAGTATGAAGTACTAAAGATGCACAGAATATAATAAAAAAACACAATTTTGCATTTTATAGCTGCAGCATTAATATATTTAAAGTATAAATACATGCCATGTTTTTGAATTCATTAGTGGATTTATACACAACCTGATTGTTCATTATCATTAAGTTACTCACTGTTGGTATTGTTGCAATCGACTTTCTTGCGTGCTCTCCCCAGTATGACCCACAGCTTCCACATCTCTCTGGAAAGGATAGATCCAACAGAGGAACAGATTAAAACAGGTACATGAATGATCAACTACTGATAGGGCTACCAATGTATTGTACAGCAGTCACCTTGGAATGATGATGTGTGATTGACGGATGAATGACAGATGAGTGATAGTTGAATGATGGATGAGTGATAGGTGAGTGATGGATGAGTAACAGAGTTGAGTGATGGATGAGTAATATAGCTGAGTGATGGATGAGTGCAAGTTGCAAGATGGATGAGTACAAGATGAATGGTGGACAAGTGATAGCTGAGTGATGGAAGAGTGACAGATGAGTGATGGATGAGTAGTATAATAATGAAGCACTAAAAATATTTCTCTAATGACAACTAAGTTTGGAACTTCAGAAACTTTCCTGATAGTACTACTTAAGGACCTGTTATGGTATTAACTAAAATTATTATTTATACTGGAATATCTGTAACTTCATTTAACTTCTATAGATATGGACAATGCGTAACATTATGTCCTATGTTCTTACCACATTATTAACAACAGGTTCATTAGAAAAGTTTAATTTTAGAAACTGTACCTACACTAGACCTACCCTTTCAGTTAGGAGATCGCTGACGAGTGTAACCGCTTTGATCCTCAATTTCTCTGTTTCTGGCTGAGCGAATAGTGATGTGAGTGCATGCAATCCGCCCAACTCCAGAAAACGCTTCTGTGCATATGGAAACTGCCTGATAAGGGATGACAGGGCGTACAGGATGCGGTTTCTGACCGATGACTCGGTCCGTGTTGACAGAAGCGGTACCAGATGTTGTAAAGCACCAGCTTCAACTACCACCACCTGAACACGGGGGTTGCTGAAGGGAAACGGCAACATCACTCTCTATGAAGCAGCATGGACACAATTGAGTTCATATAAAACAAAACCTAGAGAAGCTTCGAATCTGATGAGGTTTTGATAATTTTGCAGTTTAAAAGATGCAACAAACACCGTGGATGCAACACTTGAACTATGAAATAAAAAGTAATTTGCGACTCTGGTATGCCTTGGCCACAGCAACCATAAAATATATTTTTGTCAGTTTTGATGGAATTTTATGTGCTAAGAAGTGCTCATACTCTTATCCTTAAAATATTTTTAGATTTTTTTTTTTTATAAAATCTGTCAATGAATAATTTGCTCGCAAATATTTGGTGCTGGCACATACCTTTGTACAGCTGAGCCTATGACAAATGCAGCCCCACTGCAAACCTTGTCGTCAGTGTGGTTAAGGTCCGCAATGACAAGCTGCAAACCGCCCATATCGGCAAAGTTCACCGCATTGTCAAGCTGAAATATACGGAAACAGGTTTGATTTGTGAGAACACTCTAGTACATTTATATTCAAATAAAAATCCACATTGTAGATCATATCAGTACAGACATGGAATTCTCAGAGTTTGAAGAAAAGCATGAATGATTACACCACACACTGTAAAGGTAGAAATGTTTGCAAGGAATTTCTTCTGCCAATTTCATGTAGCCAGCAAAATTGCAAACTTTAACTCAAGTACAGGCAAAAGATAGTTTTCATTAGCAGTATTACTATGTCCCATATGCATGTGCATGTTTCAAAAAGGTGAACATTAATTCAAACACATGTATCTACTTCCACAGTAATTAAAATACTAGGATCAATGGACAATATCTATCTGGCTCAATGTAGGTGGAAGCTTCCTTCAAATTCACAGCCCACCCAATAAATATACATCTATCTCTCATTGAAGTATTTTGTTTACTTACCTGATGAACATAGTATTCCAGATCAGTCAGTAGAGACAGCTTTGTTTCTGTGTCCAAATTTGGTTGTTTATATAACTCCAGAAGTTCTCGGAGGATCTCCAGATCAGTCTTCATTTCCAACTTCATGGCAGCAAAATCCCGCTTCAACTCATCCAGACTGCGAAACTTCTGAGCACCGGCCTCCTCCAATATCTGTTATAAACATCAGGAGTGGTCATATAAATTTCAGTGCTAACAACATGTACAAAAATATTTGTTTTCAAGCCGTTGAGTCCTCACATTAAAAATGCATCTACCAACCATACCCATTTATAAAGATAGACTAACAATACCTAACAGTTACATAGGCAGCCAAATGCCAATTCCCGCTTGTCCCAATGCGGCTAAAATGCATGGAACTTGTTTGCTTTTAGCCACAGTGGCTAATCAGAAAATATTACAGCATTTAAATGGCAAAAGGATGAATCTTGATAAATTGTTTCAAAATTAATGATTTATAGATAAAATGACTACAGCATTCAACAGCAATCAGTTTTGTGAAGTGTTTTATGTGCCAGCTGATAATCAATAGCATGTTGTTTATGTTTATCAAATACAGTAGACACTGTCGTGAAGGACCACCCCATTGGCCATAAAAATGTGGTCTTTCAAGACAGGTGGTCTTTGGTGACAGGTTCAATTTTCATTGAAATATAGGGCCTTCTGCCAGGAAAATCTGGTCTTTCAAAACAGGGGGTCTCCAAATTCCAATGGCAGTGTTCTCTCATAGGTTACACTGTATATCACACAAGCTCAAAGGTTAGACATCCAGTGGATCATAAGTCTCACCTTTGTGTCTTTTACATCATCTTGGTTGGCTTTAAACTTCTTCAGCGCATCCTTTAGCTCATCCCGTGTGAAGTGGTCTTTGTTAGTGTTAACCATACCTGTATAGTCAAAAACAAGAAAACGTATCCATGCATTACAAATACACATTAAATTATGGTAACTGCATCGTCCGGAAAATACTTGCATTAACTTATGCACAGTAACGATTGTAACACAAACAATGCAGAAGTTTTCCAACATTACTCACCGGTACTTGATTAAAATAGCTTGGACTCATACAGTCCTCGCTCTGAAAGTTTATTACAAACTCAAATTCAATTATTGATCCACAGTATCAAGCATTTTCAAGACAAAACTTAAAATACCCATCAAGAATTTTTAAACAAAATCAAGTTTACAAATTCTAGTATTTTAGTTTGTACCTTGCTTGTTCCCATCTTGCCAATACTGCAGAGATTCTTTTTCTTCAGTTCCTTTTGTCTAAAGGAAAAAAAAAAG
>JAAUYG010120726.1_pt1 | contig 17077 bp, 13 predicted proteins | sample 7278091 | NCBI WGS metagenome assembly JAAUYG01 (sample SAMN14350201, study PRJNA611818) | marine sediment metagenome | isolation source: surface marine sediment (0.6m) | place: French Polynesia: Moorea | collected 2018-08
CCTATCTGAATTGTATATCAATATTTAACAGCCACGGTGAGTCGTAGATCACTCGTTAACAGAAATGGTCTAGTCACAGATCTTTAACAGCCATGATCTAATTGTAGATGAATCTATAACAACCATGCCTGCAGATCAGAATTTAACAGCAACTGCAAGCTGTGGATCGTTATTTTAGGGAGGGACTGGCTTATCAAATCGTAGTTTTATAGGTGGGCTGGCTCACAAATCAGCAGTTAACAGCGCACCAAATCGCTAATTGCTCTTTAAGGAGAAGTGCAGATCGTGCCTCCCAAGATAAGAATTTGGTTGGTTTGCTAGATCGATTTGCCAAAACTTTTCACTTATTTTCCTACAAATATTAACCAGTAACTAAAAAACGCGTAATTAACATCTGGGCCTCCCCTAAGGCAGTCCCAGAATCTGGCCGTTTTCTGTGCATTTTTAGGGTGTAATTCTTTCAACTTACCGATCTGAGAAAAACGCCCAGTCTGAGGCTGATTTTGAGAGAAACTCCAAGCTTGAGCTATTTCTTCCACCTAGGCACCGTTCAACTTACAGACCCTGGTAAGATTGGGTATGGAGTATATATATACACATTAATCATCTGGGATCCCACACTACCAGTAATGTGGACAAATTGGACAAGGTCCAATGACAGGCCACAAAGTGGAGCCTCATCGTCATACCCCTGGACCACCAGTGTGACGTCCTTGCTGGAACAACTATTGGAACCCCTGCAAACTCGGCGCCACATCCAGAGGCTATACATAGCTTTCATGTGCAAGATCCTCCATGGTCAAGTGGTGGTGGTAATGGCGAACTTTAACTGCACTTCTCAGATTTCTTCTACTAGCACGACATCTTTATTGGGCTCTTCATTCACATGAACTTGGAAAGGTCTAAAATCCATGTATACATAATTCTCCTACTTTAGCTTACTTTGCTGTACCAGATTTTCATCCTTGGTTGAGAACAATAATGTTGTCAGTCGTTAATTCTGTCACTAATTTGGTTGGCTTTGTGTTCAGGATGAAAATGAAAATACGGTTGTCTGAAACAATATAAATTTTACCCTACCTCTTTTTCATAGATTGTCTTCTACTTTGTTACAATTATCTCTCTGATTTATTGTAAATCACTAGAAAAGTAAGTAACTATACAGTATTAAGACATTAGCCCCGTTACTAGAACAAAATGGAGGAAAATGAGCATAATGGTGCAGGGAAATTTAGCTTAGTAGGCTACTGTTTCACCTAAGGCATACGAGTGACTTAATATCGCCCATATAGCTATATCATAGTATATGCTATCATCGCATATCATGCTATTAGCAGATTAGTACTGCCTAGTCTAAATTTAACCAGGTTAACCGCAGCTCTACATAGGCACTGGAAATTAATCACCCTCTTTACTTCCCGGGTTGTAATCCCTCCCGAGCCGAAAAAAAGAGGCAGGTTCACGTGTCATAACGCCCCCAACAAGTCCTCTGCCCAAAGTGGGAGTAGTCATAACGTTCTCCTGAAGGTGCTAGGTCTTGTATTAGCAGAGCTAATGGCAGAATTATGGTTTGAAACCTCACGGTAACCAGGTAACTTGGTAAGAATCCCGGGTAAGAATATATAAATTCGTGTGAATTTATCAACTTCTCTCTTGGTCTCTAATATGCCCTTTTGTCTCCTATAGGCAAATATGGCGGCCGTATTAGAAGGGGAATGCATGCATGAACTGTTGACACTAAATATTACAGTAGCCAACTTGGCATTGGCATACCTTGGGTCACACACATCGCACTATTACCACTACTTCTATAATTTAATAATGCAGTAAATGAGCCAATGGAGTAAAATGCGGCCCAGTGCATTGGTTAGATACACGGATGTGCATTGCAGGAATATTAAATATAGTGCAGTGACTGTTCTTCGATGTGAAAAAGGTACAACAAAGATACTACCGGTAGGATCCCAGGTACATAGTCTGGGCTAGCGCTAGAAAATATTTCTGGTTACTACATGGTTAGCCACTGTGGCTAAAGGAATTCTTTTCTTTTAGCCACAAACGAGTTTGTTGCGCCACAAAATAGATTTGCAAATCAAGAGTACTTTGGATCCAAAGATTCTAAATTAAGATACAGGCATGTATATGATTAAATTCATGCTAACTATTCAAGTAACTTTAATTGCAGCTATCATATACATTTGTACACCATTACCAGTTGATTCATGTAAACTACATGTAGTGGTTGAAGGCAAAATTAAGGCTTTAGCCACTGTGGATAAAAGCAAACCAATTCTTTTAGCCACATGGTAATCAGGTAATTCTTTTAACATTTGGGTATGTGGCTAATCATGCTAATAGGTAGCACTAGCTCAGATAGGAGATGTGTGTAGCCAGCAATTGGAATACTAAGTTCCCTCTGGTCTATGAATATTACCTTTAATGGGGGAATCTTAGCAGGAAGACATGGCTACAATAAATACTGAAACAACCACATTCTGTGGTAATTTATTCAAGTATATGTATAAATGATGCATACTAAGTCAATAATACTTTTCTTTGTCATTTCAGAAAGAATTGTCATAATGTCAGCCCTGCAGTTGCATGTGAAGACACCCAACGGACAGCACCGAATCAGCAGCCTTACTACTGAATCGACAATATCACAGCTTGAACAGGAGTTATTTCGCCTAACGAATATTCCTCCAGGTTCTCTAAAGCTGCTTCATGGATATCCTCCCAAACCACTGGTGCATAAGACCAGCAACACCCATCTTAGTGAGTTTGGTTTCGCATCAGGAGACACGTTGATTGTGGAGAGGTCGCAAGGAAGCATCCAGGGCGGTGAAGACATTGGCCATGCGAAGACATGTGACGCTTTAGCAGCTGCTCAGTTTGGTAAAGGTGTTCTCACTCGCCGAGTGGTTCCTGCCAATAACTGTTGCCTGTTCACCAGTGTAGACTTTGTGGTTAACAGCCGAAGACAAGTAGAACTTGACAGTGCCAAACCAATGAGAAAACTTATTGCCAAAATTGTGTCGGGAAATGCCGACTTGTACAATGAAGCTTTTCTTGGAAAATCAAACTCCTGCTACTGCTCATGGATCAAACGAGAGGATAGCTGGGGCGGTGCTATAGAGATTTCTCTTCTGGCCACATATTATAAAGTTGAAATTGATGTTGTTGATACGCAGAGTGGGAGAATAGATCGTTTCGGGGAAGACAGAAATTATGACCAGCGAGTACTGCTCATATACGATGGGATTCACTATGATCCACTCGTCATGGAAGTGCTAGATTCGACTCAGTCGTCGCCACTACTGCAGACGGTATTTCCAAGATCTGATGACAGCGTGTTGATGCAAGCTCAAGAGATTGCTTCGGAAGCCAAACAAAGCAGGCAGTACACAGATGTGGACAACTTTACACTTCGCTGCTTGATCTGCCAAACTCCTTTACAAGGGCAGGCACAAGCACAAAATCATGCTCAGAAGACCGGACATATAAACTTTGGGGAGATATAACATGTATGAATCTGATTAAAAAAACAAACAAATGACTGATTTTGCTATTTTTTATGTTTAGAATTTCAGAGGGTGCCTCCCCAATAGGACTATACAAGGTAACCTTACATGATTGAAAATGGTTCATAACTTATGAGGGGCTAAAAGGGTACATGATTTTGAATTTTATATTCCAAATCGTACCTGAATACCTTTTACTTAAATAATTTTAGAGATTGTTTGTTTTGGTTGTCTTGACATAGTTTACAGCAGATTTAGAAAAGACTTTCCAGTCCTTTAATGGGATGATTATGATACCCATGGCTATTAAAGACATAAACAAATGTGTGCCATCTGTCATACATCATAATATGTCAGCAAGAATCGGTCACCAAATGTTTTGACACATACCAGGGCAAAGCTTTTCAAAGTTTAGTTGCCACCATTTCACAGTTTCCATTTGTAATGTGTGAGGAAGCAGTATTACATGTAATAAAAACATGATAAACCCGTTTTGAAATAAATGATGAAACACTGGTCATGCACTATACATATATGCTGGTATATGTAGTACATTAAGGTATGATGCCAGTAAAAACGAGTTTGTTGAGAACTTGTGTAAGCTGTGAAGTGGCTGACTGTGGGGAGTGTGGCAAAAGGATTCTGACGGTAATGTGGTGTGAATATTTATTGATGTTTTCATGTTATTCTGATAAACAGATTATATGGACAACTTCAGTGTATTCAAATGTATTATGTACTATAATAATAGTAAGTTTTCAGTAGTTTTGTTTGGTGCACTCCTGTTGTTTCTTGCCTGTTCTTGTAAGTTATCAACATTATGCTTGTAAGTCTTACCAGTAATTATTCTAAGTCATGTACAGCTGTAATGTAATTTATATGAAACCATTCACACCACAGTCAGCTGAAAGCCGATGCTCATGGTGTTTATTGATGTACCAGGTAAAACATGTGCAAGTGAGATTTTATATCCTTCCCTTTAGCATGTTAAAAACATCAGTTTAGTCATTTTGTATGATGGGAATTTTGCAAGTAAAAGCCATGTACAGGTATTATACATGTATAGATTTGTTAATCTAAATATAAAGGCTTCAAGTCTGCAATGGGCCCATATTAAGCCCGTTATATCATGTACCAGTACATGTATTTGATGGAGCTTTGCGGTTGTTGGTGAACTTGTCTTGCATAATCCTAGTTTTCTTGAAATAAGTGAGGGGGGGGGGATTGCAATTTGCCTGTTAAACATGGTAAACAATGGAAAAAAGAAATATTACGCATAAAATTTATCGCATACCAAAGATTGGCTTTGAAGGTTCACAGTCTGTGTCCTTAATATCTGTTGCTGAAGCCTAAATACAGGTACCATATGAGCCAGGACATACCTATGGCTTCTCCTCTGACTTGATTAAAAATGCTATGTAATAAAAAGGACACCTTTCATCCATTTCTTGGGACTCCTCAGTTCTCACACATCATGCACATACTGGTATTGTAAAGTCACACTATGCCATGTAAATAGTACGGACTATTTAAGATTATTCTGCTTTGATGCCGCTGTCTTGATAATCGGGGGTGGGGGTGGGGTGGGAGACAGAGCATTATGTTTTGGGGGCATTCGGTGTAGCTTTTTTCAAAATGACCTGTAGCTCAAAAACGAGTGGCCGTGGAGCGAAATTGATTGAAATTTGGAAAGGGGGGGGGGGGTTGCTAGTAAAAGATATATGGGATGCCTTTGACCTTCTAGTGTTCGAAATCATTTTGGGGTCATTTAGTGCGCTAACCATTCAGCCATTGCGATAATCTCAAAAAGTAGCACTAGTACCCCTTCCCGATACTAATGGTACTTTTGAGATGTTTTGGTAACACACGTATTGCAATAAACCCTTGGCAAGGTTTAACTAGGCCTATACATAAGGTTGCTTAGCTTAGATAGTGATGCATGGCACATGCAATGCACATCTCCTTTTCGACTTGCCGCACCCCATATCCCCATGTTGTCTTACAGCAGAAAAATTGTTCCTGTACTTAGTTTTAGCACTGGTTACATTATGATTGATCATACTCAAACCTTATACAGTAGAACCTCTCTTGAAAGACCACCCCATTGGCCACAAAAATGTGGTCTGTCAAGACAGGTGGTGCACTGGTCTCATGGCAGTGGTCTCGCAAGACAGATTTCACTGTAGATGTATTTACTTGCATTTGTTAAGTATGGTATATGCAATACGCATGCAAACGCCTTTGGGATTCTGGTAAATTATCTGGGTAAATTACTTTCTGTAGCACTTCTGAACCAGTAAATATTGTTTTATCAGTAAAAGTGGGGCGAGGTTAGGAAAGTACAAAATCACTTACAAAGTACCAGTCTAGGTAATGGGGTGGGGAGTTGGCTAAAGCGTAAGTGATAAACCAGGTTATTAATCAACTTTGCATATTTAAGGACAAATTATATTACACACATACATGTACATGTATGAAGCAACAACAATCAACATCTATACATAAGATTTATTTCTCAAATAGTTTTACATTATGTCCAGCATACGATAGATTTTGGAGAAAGACCATGGTATATTGATCATACATTATTGGACAGTTGTGGTAACAAGCACAAGTATTCTGCAATTACAAAAAATATTTCCTTTAGATATAGGATCTGACTCATTAACCTGCTCTTGCGTGTTCTGTTTCCCGCTTAATGGCCCTTTTAAATTAATTCTAAAAACAGAACTACCCATTATGTGGAGTAACTTTGATGAAAATTAACTGATTTAGAAGAAAAGTTTTTCTAGCAGTGCATATAAACAGACATTGCCAACAATGCAAGACTTTTACCTATCACATCACAAATGCACGGAATGTCCAAAACTAACAAAGTAGTGGCATATGTGCATTAAATGTCTTTATAGTTTATTTTTGAGCCAGAACCATCTTGTGCTCTTTAGTAGCTTGCATCAGGGCTATGGCATAACTGTATACTCGACTATCCACCACTACACCATCTAAGGAGATCTCTGAAAAAGGAAAAGAAATACCAGCATATTAAAACATTTTCAAACAGGACTTTCTTCTATTTTCTTTTTTTTTTTTTTAACTTTTTCTTTGTAGATTGGAATTCATCCTCTAAAAGAAGTGTAACACCAAGATATCTACCATGTTCATTAGAATAAATTTTGTACATTGAAGACCACAGGAATTTACTTTATATCTGAATGTGCAGTACTAAAACAGCTTAAGCATTTTCAGAGCTTTTGACTTCTAGTTTAAGGTAACTGACACTACGCCAAGGAAGCTTTCTTCTGCAGGATGCATAGCCAGTAGAAGGCCTAGTTTTGTTCAGGCACTGAGTTGACAGACTAATATACATGTATCAGAATGTTTTTTTTTTTGTAATTTATTCACAAATATGCACAAGGACGATTACATCGCACATGATAAAGACCAACAATAAAACGAGCCAGCATACCCAATACAGCAAGTGTACATCACATACAAATACAGGTAACAGATTACACATTTGTTCAGGCAATGAGTTGACAGACTATCAGGATGTGATTCCACTCTGTAAATGTTCCAAGTCAATCATACTCACCATTTAACCTGCTGAGTAGTTCATCCACTGGAAGGGGAATTACTTCAATACTCTCGGTTTCCTCTGGAAGTAAGAAATGTGAAAGAATTATCCATGGTACTATTTTAGGCAGCTTTAATATTTTGATCAGGCTACATGTACATCCTTACAGCCTTTTAAACCATAGTACCTTATATGCATATGAGAACGAAGTTTTTGCAATAATTATTTTGAGTTTTCATGAAGACCCTATCACCCATTATACCAGCACATCAAGCTTTATGCACTCACAAACCATTCAAATTCTGTTTTAACCCACAAATCAAGACTTTCAACTATGCAAATCTAAGAAATCCATTCCAAAAATTTAGATATTTGCTGTAACAAGTATTTAAACACAGGTATAGTTTCACCCTAGATTTACCTTGCTTCTGTGTTGGGGTTTGGTTCACTGCATCATCCCCATCTATCTGTAAAGGAAGAAGTCAATTTCAATAAATTTGATAGGTCATAATCATGTTCACGCAGTTCGGGCTTGTTCAAAACCATTTAAGTAAAAATTTTATTCATTACAATATTTGTTTTGATGTGCAATTCAGCTGTTCAGTTTTATCTTAAAAGTTTTTTCGAGGGTATGAAGAAACTTCTTTTCATGTTGCTGCTGCAATGACAAACAGCAAGTTCGTTCACGAGATATTACACGATGTCTCTCCTCTTACCTCTAACGTAGCAAAGGCCACAGTGCAATTCTCCACTCCGGCGTCGAGACTGGTTGCTTGCAATGACAGAAGAGAGAATAATTGTTGCAGATTTAATTTCACTTGTATTTCCATTTGTACAGCTAAGAGTACGAGGGTGTTTTGTGAAAAATTTCAAGTTTTGAAAAGTTCAAATATACCTACACATAAAGAGAAGCAGAGAAAATCCTGAAGTAAGTATACTCTGAATGATCCCAGGGACACCGGAGGAAATTATGATGCATACCATTTTTAGGAAAGAAAACATTTAAACAAAACATTTACATGTACCGGGGGACAAATTGCATAATGAAACTGAATTTTATGCCAAAAACCTGTTGCCTCTCAATTATATCTACCTGGGGAGACATGTTTGACCTTGGCTGTGTAGCCAGTTTCCTCCTTCAGCTCCCGCAGAGCTGCAGCTTCAACGGTTTCCCCAGCATCGATAAGGCCTAGAAAGCATGATCACCAATAATATACATGTACATATATACAGTGGCCCCTGCGATTTAAGACCGCCCATTCAGCCAGCAAAATTTGGTCTTAAATTGTAGGTGGTCTTAAAATGATATTTATACTGAAAATATACAAGTGGTGTCACTGATATCCGGTCTTAAAATGCAGGGAATTGTTAAATAGAGGGGTCTTAAATCGCAGGGACCACTGTACTAGTATATCACTTGTATGGTATGCAAATTAAGGTCTGATGCAGAGGCACATTTTGCAGAAAAGTGATCATGTGTTAAGTCTGCAAAACAAACTGAAGTTACATGTACCTATAGCATGGCAACCATTGTCTTTATCCTATACATATGCTTAAGATCAACACAGTCTGGTTCTGCTTCACTTCCCAGGATTCCATTTCCCTACTTGAGTCAAGCTAAAATTCTTTAGCAGTAGGACCTATACATTTGTTTTTCAACGGGCTGCGTAAGACCAACCATCTTGCAATCCTAATGATTATTTACCTGGTGTCAGAATATGCAAAAGGGGGGACATAATACAGTAGATCCTGTCTTGAAAGACCACCCTATAGGCCATAAATATGTGGTCTCAAGACCAGTTGTCTTTGGCAAGAGGTTCAGTTACACTGAAATGTAGGAATAAGGAAATAACTTGTATTTTAAGAATGGTGATCCCTCATGGCACTGGTCTCTCTAGACAGCTTAACTGTATCAAAGATGACTTATGGATGTTGTAATTCAAAAGGTTTGCGCTAAGGATGGACTTGGCAGTGGTGGTCTACTAGTTCTGGAAAGGCAGACCTTTTCTTTTGATCTTTCACAAATATTTCATGTTTATTATGAACACACGTTTTAGGCACTTAAGCAGGATCTATCATTTCAAAGCTCCATCATATCATCTTTTAAGGTGTTCGGTCTTGCCTCTGTTCCTAAATGAGCATTTTTCATGCCTCATTTCATGTATTCCTAAAGGCCACATCTTACGGGTCCCAAGAGACTACTCCTTTCCATTTCAACTAATTTCTATCCTCCCATAAAACCTCACTTTCATGTGATGTGTCTTATTGTATAGGTTCATAAGCCAACCAAGCAGAATGGCTGAGCCTATATAACATGTATAAAGCTGGCCAATCCTCTGATGAGTTGCAGTGTCACCAGATATGGCACCAGCAGAACCATGGAGAACTACGGTAACTTAACCATGAATTCTACCAGTGCCATTCCCGGGGAAACCACCAAACATGGGCCTGCCTCCCTAGCTTTTCTTCTCAGTCTGCTTGGCTAAGCATTTTATTCTGAACTGCCTCTTTTCAGATGCCAGTCCTTTTTCAGTCGGGTATTTTGCACCTCTCATTTCCTGCGATTCTAAGGGGTTTTCCAAACAAACGAGGACACCTGGTCTGGGGTTTAAAGAAGGAAATCCAAAGTCTTTGAACAAACAGTAAGTGTAAATGTCCTGGGCCCATTCAATTTGACCTTTTCCTTATTACATTTGGCTTTTCCGCCCAAGCTTACCAACCTCCGGCAGATTGTTCATGCCTCCTCAGCCACCTAAAAGCATTATTTTCTCAGTCTGAGGCTATTAGCCAAATACTGCATAGCCTCAAATGGAATGCCACCTCTCAATACATGGGCTTGGGCCCAAAAGTGGCGCCCAGATTTTCCTAAACTGCAATGGGGGGGGGGGGGTCTGAAAGATATCTCTTGTCAAGAGTTATATCATTGACAAGCTTCACCTTAGCTGCCCTTTGTGGGCATGCAGTCTTCCTAAATACAAAATAAACTACATCAATGAAGACCGGTTATGTCCGGTTGACCCCACATACATGTTTACCCGGCTGGGGAATTGCATAACCAGATGACTGGTTACCCTGTCCCCATTACACCTTGATAGTCTCCCTGTTACTGTGGCATTTACCTTCGGCAAAACAGGGCAGGTATGTTTTGGTTACCTGAACTCCAAGAAGGACACCTGACAAGCTATTCAGTTAAAATACCAGTTATAAGTTCATTTTGAAAGTAGAAATGTGATTGTAAAAACTTTTGATCTTTGCAGAATTTGATTGGAATGCAAGGATATGTAATTTAGAACTATAAATTTTTCACTCCTCAAACATTCATGTATACCCTAAGCTAATAAAAGCCATTGCGGTCATTATACTACATGTACCATTATTTTTTTTAAAGGAATGGTATTGTGAAAACATTTTTGGACACACTACCTCAAAATTGTAGCAGCATTCTCCCTCCATGTTCAATCATATTCTGTATTCTGCCAACATACCATCATATGACCTTCCTGGACTGAGCGTTCACTTTTCACCACACCTACTGTTCCAAAGACTGAACTCTGGCCCATGCCAGGGAAATTGCAGAGCTACCCCCTTCATGACAGAGCATGCCAAATCTTCACACCAAACAGATGGCTCCAACAGACAAGCTGTCTGGTTCTGTACAAGCAGATTTGCCAGCAGCCTCCACCCCCCATCTCCCTGACTCCCTCCCCCTCTGCTGACCACCAAGCCCCATCCAGTGATGACACCATCCCAGGGTCTGCTTCCTTACATAATCCCAGATTGCTAATCTCCCTGAGTCCTGGATTCCTCTAATGCAGGCCACCAGACACTGACAGGGAGGACTCTGACCAGAGCCAGGTCTCCTGCTGCTTCCAGTGCCTTCCAACAGAGCTGCCAAAGATTCCTCCAGTGTGTTGTTAGTACCTTATAAAGCCTTCCACCCCCCAGCCACGCTTTCCCTCCCCAAAATCTGATTCTGCTGGGGTATGGTTTCCTTGTACCCACCAGGCTTACCATTTCAAATCTCACCCATCAGAAATTATGATATGGCATTAATTACCCACGGAGGGTCCTTAATGAGTTTTCTGGAGTCCCCAAGAGACTGTCTCCAAGGGAGGTGGATAGGGCCAGAGATCAGTCACAGAAGTATTTAAAACAGGAAACACAGATGGATATTCCAAATAAATATTGTAAATTACCTGCTGCTCCAAGGCCATTTGTCAAAATTCCTAAACTGCTTGACAGGGCATCAAGAGCATGAAACATGACAACAGTACGTACCAAGGTAAATGGTCAAGAAAGTCATGACTAAACTAATTGCAGTAATGTCTAAAAGGCCGTTTGTCAAAATTCCTAAACTGCTTCGACACAGCATGAGAGCATCAAACATGACAACAGTACCAAGGTAAATGGTCAAGAAAGTCATGACTAAATTAATCGCAGTAATGTCTATAAAGTAAAGCAAAAACAGATGGTATATACATTAATTGTAGGCAAAGACTAATGAGACCAGAACTGATAACATGTGTATCAAAACTTTAAAAGATACCAGTAGGTGTGGAACATCTTTATGGAGGTACATGAACTTACCTTCCAGGTGGCTGGCACGAATTGCACAAAACTGAGCCTTTTTTAAGTTTACACAATTTCAAGAGATCTCAGTGATCTACAGCCTCAGGGCGTGAGTAACAGACAACACAATACAGCCATATAAGCTCTAGACCCCCCCCCCCCTCTCCCTTCCATGCCACATGCACATGTATAACAGGTCCTCTAGAATTTGATTTGTCTGGTGGTGGAGCCAGCAGTCACATTTAGAAATGCTGTCAGTTTTGCTCACAGCATTCAAAAGCCTCAAACCAGACAAAATCTCCTTAGACAAGACTTTACTCACCTGAGATACCCTGGCTGTCTGATTGGGGTCGGGGTCTCTGAGCAGGTTTTCATTCTCCATGTTTTAAGACCTGGAGGTCTGAAGCAGTTTTACTCACTGGAAAAGCGTCTGCATGCCATGAAGTCTGTGGGCTTGACTGACCAAGGGCTACTCTGTTGATTGAGCCAAAGCAATGCTGGCTGCCTCACCCTGGGGCCCATGTGGCTGGGGAGGGGGGGGGGGAGCTTTTTACCACTGGCAGCCAAGTATGTTACCTGCTGGTTGGTCAGTGCCTGGGTGCCTGGCCTGGCATTGCAATAGCCCCTCACCCTGAGTGACCACAGGGCTCTTAGGCCTACAAATCTATACCCTTTTACATGTTGTAATGACCAAGAGCTGCCCAGGCTGAAGAGCAGACATTGGCAGATCTTACATAACCATTTCCTGCAGGAAATGTAAGTGTGAAAGGTGTGTGTATGTGGGGGTGGATGGACTGGGGAGGGTTGCATAGGGGTAGGTACGCCAGGCTACCACCTCATGGGGGTGGTAGGGTTCTGATCAATATGGTAATTTCCCACAGAATGCCAGATGGCAAATAACAGGGGGAAGATTCACACATTCCGAAATTCATGGAACTCTCTTATGGTATAATTTATTATTCAGCTGCCAGCATGGGTAATGAGTTATTTCATATGCAGATTTGGACATGAAGGAGCCTTCTGACAATAGAAGGTATAAATTGGGTTAGGCAATCGGTTGTCACACCTAAAGATCAGACTTACATGTTGCACATAGCTGGTGGGGTAACAGAAGGCATTGCAAGAGCTTCTGGCAGCCAATTGTGGTTATTTCAGAGTCATTTCTTTCAAGTGGCCACATACTGACTCCTCCCCTGAACCCGCCTTCCCAATTTGGATTAGTTCAGTTCAAAATCAATACAACCTGGGGGGGCTTTGGTTCCTGTTGCTGAGTTCAAGGAGTTGGGGGTTGAGAAATTTTCTTTTCTGACCATTGAAAGGTATTTTGAAAATAATTTATATTATTTGACTTCAATGTTATGCAATCTAAAAGAAGACAGACAGCTGCTAGTGGCAAAGATTTCCAAGGGTCTCAGTGGCTAATGACATGCATTACATTATCACCAGAAAAAGCTGAGGAGTTCTTCACATAGTTAATTCCAGTATATCCCTATAACCAAACTTCTATAACCAACTGTTTGAAACGCACAATAGTTTTCAATGTACCTGACGGTAAATACATGTATATATGTAGTTCAAAATAGTAATAATTGTCACTAACTGCAAAATGTATGATTTTCATCCACTAAATTGGAACATGTGTTTTTCATCCACAAATTGGAATATTAAAGTGTGAATAAAATGTATGATACAGACCCTAACTGTACATGCATATATGTACATATATTTGGTATCCCCAAATCAAATTATCTATTAATTAATTCATGTTAATTACATGTCCATGTGTAGTTTAGTCCCAAAAGCTGTTGGTGAGAATATTTCTTTTTCAATATTTAATATTTATCCTTTAATGCACGGTGTATCAATTGTGTGACTCCTACACTATCTCAGGGTCATCAGCGGTGAAATCTCAACTGGAAAAAGGCTCATAATCTGGCAATGAGAATTGTATAATTGTATTGATTTGTAGAATTTATTGATTTGACTCCCAATGCATCATGTAATACGTACTCCAAAGAAATACATACAATGAAATGTTTATCTAATCTGCCATAATGCTTGAGTTTGCAATCTGCTTGCCAATGTATAAATAATGGTGATCATATTTTTTTTCTGCAGAAATAAGTCAAAAGACATAAAATCCTATACAACAGTCTCTCTGATATTTTCTGGTTGAATGCAGCAATCAATGTAAATGTACATGTACACTGCACATGTATTTCAGCAAGTACCCTTAACCCTACAACCAACTATTATAAAAAGCCTACTGAAGCCAAATGCAATAAATAATCTCCCACAGGAAGAATGTATTTAATTGCTGCTGTGCATGGAACAAGTTGAAAATCCATAACCTTGCTCAGCCCTGTTACAAAAGAGCCAATTAAATTAATCATTACCAAGTGAACATCTTTAGCTAGCGGGCATGTGTCATTATATTTGCAATTCACAATCAGGGCTTCAGGAAGTTTTCTATCTGTTTGCCCTAAAGTAATTTTAATGTCAAAACAGAAAACTGTGTTGAACCAGAAAACTCATTTTCAGGTCCATGCAAAACGAAAACAGAATTCACAGAATTATTTCAGGATTAGCAATTTCCTATGGTAAACAGATCTCTTCTTGCAAACACTTCTCCAATTGCAGTTTAAGGACATCCCCTAAGGTCACCTGGGGTTTTGAGGTGATGTTTACTCAACTGAAGACTTCCTGTTCAGCCCTGAGGCTGACCTTGTGACCTTTGCGTAACACCATTAGCAGCTATGGTACAAGAAATCTTCTTTCACCACAGCTAGTGAAATTTGTGTACAGCGTGTACCCCATGTGGTGTTTCCAACTGAAGAGGTTTCAAAAACATGCCCCTGGCAAAAATAAACATTGTGGCCAGTCTGTCACTTCTACCATGCTTTGACAAATGTATCTCTGCCCACAGAGCAATTCTATCACATATTGATAAACAACCTAACATGCATGTAGTTATTAATAACCTAATTTACCTGAAAGTAATAGAAACGTCATCTGGGAGCATGAATATAGTAGTTCCTTTTAAGTACAAACTTTGTCATAAGGCATAACATGGTAATTCTACACGTGATATATCTAGTATTTTAAGCTTGACTGAACTCTTGTAAATTTATTCTCAACACCATGTATAATCACATTATATTGGGTAAAATTTTCTTCAAGACACATGTACATGTACACATCTATTGCTATGAGGACATACGGTACAATCTCAAATTTCTGTTACCTAAATGATAATAAGTTTTGTAAAAGTACAACTTAGATTTTAATCGGATGGTGCAATATTATTCCAATTCTGTATCCACAATTTGAAATAACATCTTTCCTTGACAGTTACCCACATCCCTGTTTTTGTTTATAAAACATTTTACCCATTCGTAACCTTTTTTCACAATTTTAAATGTTGATGCAACCGGTACTTAAATTTCCCAAAGTAGTTTTTTCTCCAGAGAAAAAAAATGTTTACTGGCCAAAAGCTATATAATAATGTATGTGGTGTCCTCTAACACAGACAAGATAAAAGAAATACAGTAGTCCCCCTCTAACAAGGACACCCCTTCTACCAAACAATTCTGTCCTTATTAGAAAGGTGCATGTCCTTTGGTGAGAGGGAGCAATATATAATTACTATTTACGTGTTCCCAAGAATGTGTGTCCTCTATAGAGGGGTGACCTCTCTAGAGGTGTTCCTTAGGAGAGGGACTACTATACTGGAAGGTGCAAATTTCAGGGGCCACGGGGCAGTTTCTCAAAAAATCTTAGGTCCTCTAGTAACCTTAAGCATGGAAAAGACAATGGCTGCGAAGGTGATTAGTGAACTTAAGTCAGTTTGTAGACTTAAGATTTTTCCAGAAACTGGACCCACATTCTCAAAAAATCTTAAGTCCACTGGTGAGATTTAAACCTGGAACTGACAATGGTTGCCAAGGGCTGTACAGTAAACGGCGAAAAATGCAAAATATTCTGAACTACGGTATAAGAATTCTTAAAGGAGAACCAAATTACCTGCCGGGAACTCCAAGGTGTGCTTCTTAATTGCAGGTCTGTACTGTTTTATGCACACCATGCAGTCATATTTGAGCGTACGTTTCAAGATAGGCAAGATTGTAACAGCTGAAAAACATGGAAAGATGAAATTTTTTTTAAACGAACATGGTAAATGACTACAAAAGCTGCTATATTTGCTGCTAAAGGTCACAACAAAATGTACCCAACACTTGTACTTGATAGGATCATTCCATTGTCAGGAAAAACTCCAACAGTAACTGCCTTGGATAATCAACCATGTTACTGTATATGACACCTGTTGTACATCAATAAAGTCCCGTTATATTAAGGTAATTACAAGAAATCGTGATGTTTTTTTTTTCCTGAGGTTTAGATTTAAGACTTTTTGTTTCACAAAGGTGACCGATAGCCTGACAGATTGCAAGGCACTGACCATCTGCACTGCTACCAGGATGTGCCGTGGTTCTGGAAATGGATTCCCAGCATCTGCAACAGGCAAAAAAAATTCAGACTGAAAGTTGCATGAAATCTCCAACCGCTATATGCTTTGTACAGGTGACCCATTAGCAGAAACGTGATATAAAGTGGTTCCTGAAGTTTCAGGCCCTTCCATTTTAAAACCTCCCTCTATTTTAAAACTGGCTATGGTGACATTTTAATATATTCATTATAACCATCCCTACAATTTAGGATCACCTTTAATTTAAGACCATGTTTTCTGGCTGAGTAGGTAGTCTTAAAATGCAGGGACCACATTTATGACCTTTGATGCAACAGTGAAATCTGTCGTGAGAGACAACTTGTTTTGAAAAAATACACATTCTAGGTAGAAGGGCCTAAATTTCTGTATATTTAACCTGTTGCCAGAGACCAGACCACTCTTAAGCGAGGTCATCTTCATGGCCAATGGGATGGTCCTTCAAGACTTGGTTTTACTGTATTATTTAATAATTATGCGGGACATGGAAAGTCTTCATTCTGATCAGATGTGGTCTGTATTTGGAGGTAGTTTTCATATAATTATCAGCTCATCAAGATGTGCTCCACTACAAATTTATTTCCCACTCCCAGGTGGCCTAGGTACATGTAGTACCTCATGATATGACCCCCTTAAATTCTCTTCCCCCAATAATAGGATTAGTTGTATATGCAGTCTTTTTTTTTTTTTTTTTTTAAAGCCGGGTGGGCCTTGATGATCATATCATAATAATATACATGTACATCTCTGGATTAATACTGGTACATTTTGTATTCTAGTACAATTTGAAGACCTTCATTCTGACCTTTCTTTTCCTTGGATATCCTTATACGTAATCTCATGCAAACTGAGCCATTTCCCCTTGGCAATCACCTGAAATCAGTTACCTTTAAATTGCAGCATTCAATA
>JAAUYG010295382.1_pt1 | contig 17073 bp, 15 predicted proteins | sample 7278091 | NCBI WGS metagenome assembly JAAUYG01 (sample SAMN14350201, study PRJNA611818) | marine sediment metagenome | isolation source: surface marine sediment (0.6m) | place: French Polynesia: Moorea | collected 2018-08
AAAGATCAAGGAGGCCATCCAGATCTACAAAAGGCAGCCCACCCTTAACCGAGACCAAGGCATGGAGATTCCAGCCATCACCCTGAAGCTCCTCTCGTGTGGCCCCGGGGGGTCCCACGATGAGTGACGTCAGCCCATGCACATTCCCCTGAAGATGGCAGCGAGATGCTCGCCGAAAATTCGGGAACAATCATTTTGTTTTCTGTCAAGACTCAGCATGCTCAGTGTGTAGAAAGACAATTGTTTCCAAGGTTTACATGGTTTAGGTAGTAATATTAATTGTATTAATTGTATTGTTAATGTACCCGTAGGTCATTTTCAAAATACATGTATATTCAAAACACACTGGTAGCATCTTTTTCCTCAGCAGATATATACAAAACTACATGTTATCCCAAAAATCCAGCCATTCACTCACGTAGGTTTTGGCATTCCAGATGCCACACAAGGCAGGATGAGGCTCTCCCCTGCCCTGTAGAGGATCTCACGTTCTGGCACAGACACGAATGATGGTGGAAGTCTCACTGAAAAAATAAAGCATTTTATATATTAAAAAGGTTTATTGTGTACAGTGAAACCCAACCCCCAAACCACCCCAGAATGAAGGCCACTTACTGATGGGCAAAAGGTAACAAAGTGGTAATGTGTTTCAGAATTAATTTAAAACCACCCCGGAAATGAATTCTGACCTTGAACATGGGTGGGCTTAATTCTGGACGTCTATACTGTAGAACGATTTATTTTTTTCATGACACTCTATCACCTTCAGGAATCTATGTATACTATATTTCCATGACTGGTAAAATTAATTCTTAATGAAATAGCAAATGCAAATGCCCATATGTAGTATTGTTATTTTAGTAGTACAATTTGAAAACATTCACCAATACACAGTAATATCTAGGACTGCACAACACCATATATTTCTATGTGTATTATTCTTTACACTAAACATTTTATCACTCAACGAATTCCCTTTCTTATCCACTGCCCTATGTGTACTGTTTTTGGTCAACAGATCCCCAAAGTTAGGTAACTGTATGTAACACCAAATATGAAATTTAATTTTCAGCCATATAATTGGTGGATAGGTGCTACAGAGGGTTGCTGGGGATATGAGACGTCATTAGTTTCTCTATCCTCCATTGTCAAGAATTAATACAGGTGTCACATTGAAAATTGAACTAGGGGAATATGTATGCATGGATCATTTACTAGTACAATGGAAAATTATGGATCTAGGATTACATATTTCACAGTGGAAGAAGGACCCCCCCCCCTCCTCTGGTAAAGATAGATTTATTTCAGCAATGCATGCATGTATATTATACAGTGATAAAAAGTTACAATCCAATATACTGAGGTGCTTCTTCTGAGCCATTGGCTGTAAACTATCTAAACATAAATAGGTACTAAATACAACAAATTCTGGGGATAGCCGAAGGGCACTTGTAAATGCCCCTCCACCCTCCCCCTATGAGCAATACGGCAATGCAGTGTATGTTTGCAAGTCCATAATATTGGTACTCACCATCCAAGGGTTCTGGTGCTTCTGTGGTTGGCATCTCCTGCTTAGACATTGGGCTCAGAGGTTCCTTGGATGAAACTGCAACTGTGGACAACATCTGATTTACTGCTGATGTCACATTGTCAACCTGTGACAGTGATGTCCTGTCTATCACTATCGTGCTCTTTGGCAAAGATGTGACAGTCTCTGCTACAGCAGGGGACAATTCACGTGCAGCTGTGGACATTTTATCAGGTGCAGCGGTGGACATTTTATCAGGTGCAGCGGTGGACATTTTATCAGGTGCAGCGGTGGACATTTTATCAGGTGCCGCAGTGGACATTTTATCAGTTGCAGCAGTGGTAATTTCAAGTGCAGCGGTGGACATTTTCTCAGGTACAGTGGCAGAAGTTGTTGGTGCAGCAGTGGACATTTCAGTAGATTTCTCAAGCTCCAAAGTAATCATTTCAAGTAGAGTTGACAATTTCTCAGGTGCCACACTGGATTGCTTCATAGATGGAACTGTCATTTCTGGTGCAGTAGATGCTTGTGGTGCAGCACTCGGTGCTTCTGGTGTAATAGCAGACACTCCAGATGCAGCAGTAGATACTTCAGGCAGAGCCGTAGAAACTCTAGGAGCTGCGGTAGATGCTTCTGGTGCAGCAGCAGAAACTCTAGGTGTAACAGTGGATGCTGCTGGTGCTGTAGCAGATGCTTCTGGCACAACAGTAGAACCCCTAGCTGCAGCAGATGATTCTGCAGCACCAGTAGATGCTTCTGGCTTGGGGGCAGCAGTAGAAGCTCTAGGTGCAGCAGTAGATATATTGGCTTTACCAACACTGGACCTTTCTTGTTCAACAGTTGGCACTTCAAGAGCGGCAGTGGATCTTTCTTGCTCAACAGTTGGGACTTCAAGAGCAGCAGTGGACCTTTCTTGCTCAACAGTTGGCACTTCAGATGCAGCAGTGGACCTTTCTTGCTCAACAGTTGGCACTTCAGGAGCACCAGTGGACCTTTCTTGCTTGACAGTTGGCACTTCTGGAGCAGCAGTGGATCTTTCTTGCTCAACAGTTGGCACTTCAGGAGCAGCTGTGGACCTTTCTTGCTTGACAGTTGGCACTTCAGGAGCAGCAGTGGATCTTTCGTGCTCAATAGTTGGCACTTCAGGAGCAGCTGTGGACCTTTCTTGCTTGACAGTTGGCACTTCAGGAGCAGCAGTGGATTTTTCTTGCTCCACAGTTGGCACTTCAGGAGCAGCAGTGGACCTTTCTTGCTTGACAGTTGGCACTTCTGGAGCAGCAGTGGACCTTTCTTGCTTGACAGTTGGCACTTCTGGAGCAGCAGTGGACCTTTCTTGCTCCACAGTTGGCACTTCAGGAGCAGCAGTGGATCTTTCTTGCTTGACAGTTGGCACTTCAGGAGCAGCAGTGGACCTTTCTGCTGCAGAAGACTGTGCAACTGTAGAAAATGTAACATCAGAAGTAGAATGGTCAGGCCTAGCAGAGGAAGCGTCAGTGGAAGCTTGGGTTTCAGCAGTGGAAACTAGAAGGAGCAGAAGAAAATACATCCAATCTAACACTAACAGAGGGTGCGTGATTGGACTGTAATGGTTTAAAACTACATACAACCTTATTTACAAACTAGTTTATTTGAGTACCGTTTCCAACTTCAGCTAAATCCTGCTCCAAACCCCACATGACCTGTTTTCTCAGTTCCTCCATGACAAACTAGCTACCAGGTTTGCCGAGTTAAGATTTTATCATGTTTATGGTTATATTTGTCAAGGCTATACACCCACATGTAAATGATATGCAAACATTTCTGGTATTGAAATATCAAGAATAGTGGGCATCTAGTGTCTATCACAACCACCATTATTTATTTCTGCATGTACATCAAAGAAAATCGGTGGAAACTTCTAGAAAGAAATATTCCAAAGAAAATCTTAAACTGTCATATCTTTAATTTATGTAATGATGATAATGATGATTTATGTAATGATGATCAGGGTGTGGACATGGAAGTTAAGCCAAGTGCATGGTCACAAAAACTTGAAGCACTAGCGAACACTTACAGCAGGAAATCAGTGAAACAGGCAGCTTAGTCTGAATGTGCTGCTGTATTGTGGTGACACAGTGAACAATTAATTTATAGTGGTCCCTCTATTTTAAGATCACAAGTGAGACATTGAAAATGTAGTATGATCTCATATGGCAGGCTTTCTTAAATGTTCAGTCGCATACAAAAGCCACATTTTATGAGTAAATCAACTGGTGTTGCAATCAAGGGGGTACTGAAAATTAAGGGCTATAAAATGGAGGGACCACTGTATGTGAAAAGTAGACATGTCGAGATTTAGCAAATTTAATTAACTAATTGCAAAATTGGTGAACTTCAGCTTAGATATAAATTCATGTAGATAGATAGATAGAAAGTTTATTTTCACCTTTTGTACAATATGAAACAATTAACATGCTTCCATGTGAAAGAAAAACAAAGTACAATAGGTTACGGACACCCAGATAGCAAATTTGCTAATGAACCGTGTACCATGTAGTTTATATTCTGAATGTGCTATATATTCTGTTTATAATGTCTATTCAATGGCACACCAAGATAGATGCCTATAGTCATGTAGTACATGCATGTAGCAATATTTAGATTCTTTACTTATTGACCATTACTCAGATTACTAAGTCAGATTCTTAATCACATTATTCAGAACAGTGACCAGTAAAAACTTAGATTTCAAGTATTTTTGAGACCTCCAGCTCAGATTTCTGTCTCCTTACCAGAAAATGTTGTAGACGCTTCCTGCAGGTTAACAGTAACACTGTTGCTAGGGTCACTCTGACCTGCTTCATTCACTGCACGAAGTCTGAACAGGTATCCAAATCTCATTTGTGGCAGAGATGTTTCATACATCAGAATCGTGGGAGGAATGGATCCATCGAACATGCGCCAAATTGCTTCTGATCCTGCAAGCAAAATGGCAAAAATAGAAATTCTGAATGGGTTTTGATCCACGTTGATTACTATACATGTACTAAAATATAAACAAAAGCACCGACATACACTGTACATGCATGCATACAACAAAGCCATCATGTCTATAAAATATCTTCAATGTAGGTAATGGTTTATCTAAAATTTAAAGAGATTCAACAAAATTGATGTCATTCTAGCTTCCCATAAGCCTGTAAGTTAAGCCCATGCAGTACACTGCACAATGACAAAAGTCTATCTTCTGCATTACTCACTACCTACTTATTCACAGACCTAACATGTATCTGTCCAAAAATAGTAAATAGTTTGCTTAATGTTCAAGTGGCTCATTATTGGCAAATTAGATTAAATGTTAACCATAGTAAATATAAATTATTATGCACAAATTACTGGCGGGGGGTCAAGCTTTTCATACAGACAACACGTCCATTTTAAAAAGGTGAAGCCACCATATCTGAAAATATTTATAAATATCTGTAATAGATTTTCTTCAGTCACCCTAACAAAAATATTACCTGGTGCAAGGAAGCGATACTCAAGAATATATCCTAGAAGCGATTCATAGCCATTTTCCCCAGGACTCCAGGAGAACCGTACAATTCTGTCTCCTAAAAACTGGACCTCCAGGCCTATGGGTGGATCTGGTACTCCTGAAATCCAGAAAGACACAGTGACTGTAAAAGTCACCTGATCTCAAAGAATATCTAGATGTTGATAAAATGCTGCAAATTATTTTTTTCATGCATAAATCATTTAATGTTTATGCTTACAATCTTTACGTTCAAGCAATTAAGGATTTTCGGTGGTATCTATAAGCCCCTTATCTGGTGTACATTGTACCCCTTGTAATAGCATAACATGTTTATAACATATGCCTGATATTATAGCAATTGAAAGGTACTTTTTGAGCTGTACCAGTATTTCTAATTAAATGTGTAGTGGTCCCTTCATTTTAAGAGCTTTCACCTAGGGAGAAAAAAATATGGTCTTAACTAAATTGAACATGTTGAAGGTGCATGGTTTTAAAAAGGAGGGATGATTATATTGAAACTATAACAGTAGCATCACTGATGGGCAGTTTTACAATAGAGGAAAGTTTTAAAACAGCAGGATCTGAAATTGTGACTGTAATTGTGTAATCTAGAATAAACCACAGGTAATTTCAATCAGCATCCCGTATGATATTTCAGTCAGAAATTGATAAGAGGATGATCAGCTAAAAAATTACACTATAATACCACAAACAATAGGAAAGTTAACACGTAACATTTATCTTTCAATATAAGAAGATGTTATGTTTGAGCCAAGCATTCTCAATCCTTCCCGATCTCTGGTTACGTCTAATACGTGGAAGTATAAATAAATATATATGCCAAATTTGTATAGCGCCAAATCCAAGATGAAATCTTACCCTAAGGCGCTGCACATTGAACAATTTTAAGACTCATCAAATTCTTGTCTGAAGAAATACATTTTGAGTAACTTTTTAAAATTGTCTAGTGTTATAGCACATCTTATGTGAGCAGGTAGTCCATCCATACGTATATATTGCTCCCACCTGCAAGTGCAGAGGTTTTGACCACAACTTGTTGCACAGGTCCTGACCCCTGAGACGTGAATGCAGAAACAGATGCGGTGTATTCCGTATCTGGCAGCAACCCTTCTATTGTGTACGAAATGGCCTCTGAACTCAGTGCTACCCGTTCTTCCTCCATTGTGTTGTTTCCAGAGAAATAAGCTATGGTGTAGCCTGAAATGCAAACAATACCCACACACAGTTCAATTATAGCCAAACAAGAAAGTCCGCTGGGACAGCAGAAAACCCCGCCTGCCAACAAACTCTCTTAAGTTTGTGTCATCTAGATTAAGGTGGTAATAAACTGCTGGCAAATAAGTGTACACCATACAAATCTCCTACCATGAAAAATCTGAGGTCACTCAAGGTCAAATTTAACAGTGCCATTGGACTCCCCATATATGGCTCAGGTTTCCTATTAATGTTTAATAGTAACATATGGCCTAACAAGGCTCCTTTAAAAGATAGGAGGCTTTGAAATCTGAGTGACCTTGACTTTGACATTTCAAGATCACTGAAGGTCAAATTTAACACTGCCACTTGACTCCCCATATATGGGTTCTTATTAATGTCTAATAGTAACATAGGGCCTAACTAGGCTCCTTTACGAGATATAAGGCTTCGAAATCTGGGTGACCTTAACTTTGGTCAAAAGTGACAGTGCGATTGGACTCTCCATAAGGTTTCCAATTAATGTTTAATACATAGGGCCTAACATGGCTCCTTTACCATATTTACAAGATATAAGCGTTCAAGAAATGAGTGACCCTGCATTTGGCCTTTCAAGATCACTCAAGGTCAAATCTAATTAGTGCAGTTGGACTCCACATGTGGACTCCTCATGTATGACTTCCTATCAGTGTCTAATAGTAACTGCATGTCTATCTCTCACTGTTATAGCATAGGAGTTATAGCCATTTTTTTCCCTATCTCTTATCATTTGGGCCAAATTTTGCCCTGTCAAAATGCAACTGTCTCTTTCTGTTCATATCCGATACAGAAATCATTATTTGTTACGTCGTATTGTTTGTTATGTCTGTACATAGCTGCGAGGGAGTCTGTGTACTACCCCAACTTTGTGCATGATATAAACATAAATTTGAACATGTACATTGATGATAAAAGGAGCACTGCACTTTCAGAAGTATTTTACTCACTATACTCACCCAGAATAATCCCATTTGGCAAGAATGGTTCTTGCCATATCAGGAAAATGCTGTTGGAGGTAACTGTAATTACATCCAAACCGGACACTGGACCTGGAACTGTAGTTATAACACACAATAATGAGCTTATCTGGAAGTTAAAATATAAACGCAGATGTCGTTTACACTTGATGAAACAAATTACCAGTACCAGCATTTATACTGAGAGGCATTAAAAATGTTACACTGCTTGATGTGATATGAATTACTTAATGTAACGTTTTTAATGCCTCTCAGTATATTATATGTGAATTTATTGTCTGGTTGTTAATGTACATTTACCACTTGTATTGTGCAGTAAATGTATTAAATGATTTTGGGTATATAATAGTGGTCCTTCTATTTTACAACCCTTTAAGACCACCTTGATTCTATGACCAGTAAATCTGGACCTAAAGTTCCATTTTGTGTGTCATCAAAAAATTGATTTTAAGACCGCCTGCAATATAAAACCACATGTTTAGTCTCATAGGTGGTCTTAAAATAGAGGGATCGCTGTATATGTACATAAGCGTGATGCCATTTTCTTCTCTTGAAAAATGACTTCTGCAAACACAATGCCCACATGTATATAATTACATGTACAGTAATCACATCATCAGATCATTAGCCAGAAGAAAAATGTTCATGCCAAGGGGGCATGTACCAAAACTATCAAATTTCTAGTTATTAAATTTAAACAGTTCAAACAAAACAATTGATTTCTCTTATACCTGATTCTTCTAGTGAAATCTGAACTGATTCACTGAGTGGACCATCTCCTTCCACAGTGAACATCAAGACTGCTACTTGGTACATGGCCCCTCTTGTGAGATTCTGGATCAGTCCTTCCTGGATGCCAAAAGGATTAACTGGATCCACGGAAATCTGAACTTCACTCCTGGTATCAGGATTTTCTGCTCCATCTATTCCCACTTCCCAATAGACAATCTTGTATCCAATTGCTATCCCATTGATGGACTCCGGATTAGGGGGCATCCAGGTCACCCTAACAGCACCATCTGCCTGGATCGCCACTGCAACATCCATAGGGGATTCTGAGGGAATCCCTTCAGAAGTAGTAATTCGGAAAGTTTCACTGAAGCTGCCAACACCATACTCCGTGTAGGCAGAAACTCCTAATCCATACTCCTGGAATGGCTTGAGCCCAACAATTTCTGCCATAGTTTGTGAGGCATCCGTTATATTGATATATTCCATAACAATGCTGGCATTTTCATTGGTTGGTGAAACTGCGTACCACAGAAAATATCCCAAAATGTGACCAGTGGGTTCAGAATATTCCACCTCATTCCAGGAGACGGTGAGGGACGTGTCTCTTCTGGCAACCAAAGTTAGGCTTGTTGGAGCAGCCGGTAAATCTAAAACCAAGATAGGCATAGGATTATTATGTCAAAGACTATGCAATATGTTTCATGCATTCTGAACCTTCTAACTTTAAGCCTGGACGCTTTAAATAATAAATCAATTATTCACGAATGACAAACTTAAATTAACTCTGACAATAACACTTTGTAATTTTAAATAACATGGAAAACTAGATGAATGTCACCTTGTTCACCTTTATGATGTGAAAATAAACATCCTATCCTATCCTAAACCATGGAAAGAGATATTTTATATTGAAACTATATCAGTGTCAACTATAATAAAGGGGGTTTCATATGCCTTGGCACATACCATAGACCCGCAGAGTGACTGGTGAATCCTGGGTTTCATTGTGAACTGTAGCACGACAGGTGTACACCCCAGAGTCAGAGAATTCACTCTCTGTGATAAACAGGTTAGCCACACCAGGTACAATTTTTTCCAAATATATTCTGGAATGTATGTATAATCATATAGCACATGATGCCAATCCTCTTAGCATAGATGTCCTCTACATGCCACATACATGTTGTATATGCATGTTCACCTGACGATTGTTGGGTATACAGTCGTCCCTCTCTAATAAAGCTATTCCATTTGCCAAGAAATTGTGGCCATATTAGAGAGGCGGTCTTTGGTGAGAGGGAGAGGTAAATACATTGCTATTTTAGCAGCAGCAAAGATTTGTGTCCTTATTTGAGGCGGCCTATGTTCAGTGGCCACTAAGAGAGAGACTACAGTGTGACCCCTGTCTTGAGAAACCACTGCCTTTAAGGACCACCTGTTTTGAAGGACCATTTGTTTTTGGCAGGTCCTACATTTCAGTGTAATTTACCCTAGTCACCAAAGATCACCTGTCCTGAGACAGAACATTTTTATGGCAAATGGGGTGGTCTTTCAAAACAGGTTCTACCGTATGATGAAGCAAACACTGGTGGTTTATCGCAGTCCTGAAACTACAAATTTGCATCTAGACCATACATTTAATCTTGAGTATCATAAACTGTCCCATCTATGCAGTTTGGGCCACAATTTCGCTGAATGCAATATACAGGTCTCATGTCTGTAGCATCATGTAACTGTATAAAGGGGTCATATGTTATCTTCTAACCAGCATATATTACATACTACTTCTGAATATAAGGTACAACTAGAAAATATAAGGACTATATCATGGACATTTTATGAGTTTCATTTAAAGCTTGTACAAATGATTAAGGTCTGGATTAAGCAGTATTAAACACTTCGAATCTGCACCAAAATATAACACAGTTAATAATATAATGGCTGAAAATTTTATGTTTAATAAACCATGTAAACACTGTCAAAAATAATTGTACAAATATCCATCTATATATAATTATCCATCTATTATAATACATGTCTACACATTCTCTTATTTGTTATTACAGAATGCAAGGATTCTGGATGTGTAATTTGCTACCTTTCCCCTGTGGCAGGAGTTTCTGCTCCTTCTCCATCCAGCCACCAGATGTCACCTTGATCTCGCAATCTCTTAGGAAGACTGCAGCTCAGCAGGACTGTTGATCCAGACAGTCTAGAAACTTCAGTTTCTCCTTCTGGAACCATCTGGATGCTCCAAGGTGCTGGTGATAAGTATTCACAATACAACAGTCAAAAAAACTACGTCGCCAGGATATGCAGAATAAGAGATAAAAGACTGCAGTTTTTAAATATCATAATCATAGGTTAATTATTAATAACAAATTAAACTGCATACACTGCATACCCACGCGACAGAATTTGCACTTGAAATATCTTAATGGGCATGTGACATACAATTCACAATTTACACACTTTATAATTTTTCAAAATAATAATGCTAATAAATAGCTTTGCATTGCTTTTAAGTGTTCTCTTGTGTGCCTCTGAATTTGACAAAGTTTAGAGCAACTTTCAGTACCATAATACAGTGCAGCCTTAAGGGCTGTGCTGGAATCCTTGCCCATGTAAAGTCCCGGCTCACATGGACATCACCCAAAAAGACATTCTTGGGCCTGGGAACTGAGCCAGAACTAAATGGAAGGAAAATGCCCTCATCCCTCAAAGTTAAAACTAACCGGCATTACTCCCTATTATACCTGATTCTTCCAGTGAAATCTGAATCCAATCACTGAGTGGACCGTCTCCTTTCACAGTGAACATCAGGACTGCTACTTGGTACATGGCCCTTCTTGTGAGATTCTGGATCAGTCCTTCCTGGATGCCAAAAGGATTAACCGGATCGACGGAAATCTGAACTTCACTCCTGGTATCAGGATTTTCTGCTCCATCCATTCCCACTTCCCAATAGACAATCTTGTATCCAACTGCTATCCCATTGATGGACTCTGGATTAGGGGGCAACCATGTCACTCTGACAGAACCATCTGCCTGGATCATCACAGCAACATCCGTAGGGGATTCTGAGGGAACCCCTTCGGAAGTAGTAATCCGGAAAGTTTCACTGAAGCTGCCGACACCATACTCTGTGTAGGTAGCAACCCCTAATCCATACTCCTGGAATGGTTTAAGGCTGACAATTTCTGCCACAGTTTGTGAAGTATCTGTTATGTTGATATATTCCATAATGATGCTGGCATTTTCATTAGTTGGTGAAGCTGAATACCACAGGAAATATCCCAAAATGCGACCAGTGGGTTCAGAATATTCCACCTCATTCCAGGAGACACTGAGCGATGTGTCTGTCCTGGCAACCAAGGTTAGGTTTGTTGGAGCAGCCGGTAAATCTAAAACAAGAGACACAAAGTTATTATGCCGATTATTACATGCAGTCTGTTTCATGCATTGCAAAATTTCATACTTTAATCCTGGGTGCTATAAGTCATAAATTCTTCCTGAATGACAAACTAGTATTAACTCTGACATGAACACTTAATTAAATTTATATAACTTATAAAAGTAGTGATAATGTGCAGGGAGGCTGTCTCCATTCATGCAAACGTGTCTTCTTTACTATGTGTAGTAATTGCTAAACATGTCTGTTCCGTTTGAAAGCAAAAGTGATACCTTGATGTTACGACCTCTTACATGAACTAAACACATTAATTCAAATATCTTACAACCGCATCTTTATATTCTATGTATAACACCATTAACTATAATGAAGGGGATTTATCATACCGTAGATACGCAGAGTGACTGGCGAGCTCTGTGTTTCATTGTCAACTGTAGCACGACAGGTGTACACCCCAGAGTTGGAAAATTCACTCTCTGTGATAAACAGGTTAGCCACACCAGGCTGAAATCTTTCCACATATATTCTGAAACATATAGCACTTATTATCATAAGATGCCATTATTCTTTCAGCATAGACCTCTTCCCAGATGGGTTTTACAGTGCACAGCAGAAATACCAGATATACCAGGTACATGTTCAATGTGTTTATCTGAAGAATGCGGGATACATATCACCAATCACTGGCAGTTCATGTTCATCATATGGATTAAGTAGCAAAATCAAATCTAGACCATACATTCATCATGTTAATGAGTGAGTGAGTGATATCAAAGTTTAACGGCACATCAACACCAAAAGGGTCATACAGTGCCAGAACAGGCGTAAACTGCCCTATGCATCCAAACAGTGTCCACTAGAAAAGAATGTTATGGTCAAATGTTACAGATTTTCCATTTATATATATATATATGTGTTTGAAGGTTTTGAAATACTGGACACCTTACTTTGGTACTTCACATGCAATAAAACTACCTGTGTTTAGCCAGCCCAAAATGCAACATACAGGTCTCATGCATGCAGTATCATTACCGTTGCCCTGTGGCCGGAATTTCTGCTCCTTCTCCATCCAGCCACCCGATGTCACCTTGATCTCGCAATATCCCAGGAAGGCTGCAGCTCAGCAGGATTGTAGATCCAGATGGTCTGGACACCTGCATATCTCCTTCCGGAACCATCTGGATGCTCCAGGGTGCTAGTGGTAATTAATTCCACAACAGTTAAGAAAACTTGAGATTGTCACCATGATCACAACACACTAATTTTGCATTTTTTAAATACGATAGGGTAACGAGCCAGTTAGCCAGTTAACTGACAGATGCAAGATTTTGCACTACATTGTATTTTTGCACTCAAGATGTTGCACTAACTATAATGCAGACACATGCAAGATTTTGAGCTTCATTTTCTAGAGCTAACTGTATGTTATCTTTACCATAATAATTAAAGCACAAGTACAACCAGTAACATCATTTAAATGGCATACATTGTAGTTGGAATATAAATTAACTGCATATATGCCAGTAATTACCATGTTTACCTTGGTATATCATATTGTACAGACTGAATGCATGGGGGTTTATGTTAAAGAGTTACAATAAGCTTACCAAATTTCAGGGATACAAAATGCATATTTATATTACAGCCACCACACAAGAACAGTAATTTTAGAAAATCAAGACATGCAATTGTTACAAAATTTTTGCTTATGCTTGTCTTTTTTTAGGATCTTCTGCCCTTATGTAAGAAATATTTTGTGTGAGAAAAAGGTGTACACTGGACTGCATATGTACATGCCGCAGCTCCACAATGAATAAAATATTATAACAAATAGAGTGTCTTTAGGGGGTGGGGGTGAGTGGGGGTGGTGGGTAATACCAGAAGTGCTTGGTACTGCTGCAGTTGTGCTGCGTGTTTCTTCTTGTGGGCATTGATCACAGGATTTCCGGCAGTTTTGTGTCATCCAACCAACATTGCGATTACACTCATCGATAGTTGTCCAGTAATCACACCAAGAACTGTTGTAAATATTGTGGCAACCTAACATGTGCAAATTGTGGTATAGGTGATTGTGAAGAAATAATTATGTAAATACAACCTTTTTCCAAAAATATGTAAATGATTATCAATATACATATATGTATTTCTTGTGAAAAAGTATAATAAACTGTGCATATAACTTTGTATACGTGGGTGACACACATGATAATGAACTATACTAAAACACATAATATTCTTACCCTGCTTCATAATTTAATCTAATACATAGATTTTGTATGTATATGTACCTAGTAAAATCAATAACACACTGAACACAGTATACACAAGCAAAATTAAAATACATGTATGACTTTTAGGTGTGGATAGAGAGAATTTGGTGTGGAGCTAAAAGACTGTACAGATGAAACACAAAGCTTCAGTGAAGACAAACATTTCCATTGTGAAGGGATACACAATTTAAATCAATCTATCCAAAGAATTAATTCTGCAGTGTGCTTTAAAACTGCTCACTGACCCAGAACACAAGTTCCACAGGAGTAGGCACAGTTCTGAGACATCCAGTCTGGGTTATTCTCGCATTCTCCATCTATCCGCCAGCCTTGACAGTCTCCTGGCAGTGCTTCCCCATCCAGCTGCCATAGATCCATACACTCTGTAACCATGGAAATGGACCGATTTCAAGTTTTGCAACAACTTTTTATATCCTTGACCTGTGCAACTATTTAAAAAAGATTTCATATTTCACAAAGTTTAGGTGGATATGCTCTGTAACAATTGAAATCAATTGATTTAATTAAACTTTCATGATATAATTATAGCATTGTTTAGGTAATACAATAACTATGGAAATTATTTCCAATTTTATGACTTTTTTAGGTGAATGCTGCAACAATCAAATGAAAAACTTTGGTTAATACTGAAAGCGTGGGAATGCATCAGGCATTTTAGGTGCATACACTTGGTAACAATGGAAATGGATCAATTTCAAATTTCACGAATTTTCAAGTGACTATACAAGTACCATGAAACTGATTTGTTTCAAATTTAATGAATAGGTCAAAAACAATATAAAATTCAACAGAAGATAGCAGTGCTAGGCACTACACGACCTCCTCACCAGAATCTGCAACAAACTGTAAACTTTGTTTCACAGGGAATATGGCATGAACATGGAATGTCGGGAGAAGTAGGGAACCAAACCCCAAAAGAGTGGTGGATCAGGGTGGGAGTCAGGTTGGGCGAGAGGGGTTGTCAGGAAGATATGTGGTGAACTCTGATGAAATCCCCCCAAATGTTTGGAATATCTGAAAAAACTTCCTTAATAAGAACTCAAATCCACAGCAATGATGAGCAATCACATATAATTATTGAAAAAGAAACAACTGACAAACATGGCAGTGCTGTTAATTGTAATATTTGCGGTCCATGATTCTTTTTACATGTAAGATTAATGAGACTAATAACCTTTGGAAGACCCTAATAATACAGATTATATATATTTGTACTTCTTTAATTATATGGTTACATCTTGTTTGCTATTTCTTCTAAGTATCTAACCAGTAATTTAACAAGTATTCTTTACCAGCAACTGTAGAAAATTCTGTCGACACGGCAGGTCCATTGCCTAGTTGGCTCACTGGTGAAAGCTCTACTGTATACAGAGTTCCAGGAGTCAGGCCAGTGAGAAGATATTGTGTTCCATGATCCACCGAAATAACAACTGTATTAGATACTCCCAACTGGTCAATGTAGATTAGTTGATATCCTAAGAAAATGAAAATTTGAACATTCAGAAAACCTTGCCCATGTGTGATATTTTTTTCATGATATCAAATACCGGGGTACAGATGAAAGTTTTACAACATTACACATTGCATATGGGTTTAACTGTTTAAGTAGAAAAAGGAAATAATATACTGCGCAGTATATTAGATTTTCAATAATACATATAATACCCATCTGACTCTTGCCTTAATGCTTTCAGCCTTTAATACATCAAATTTTAAACTGTTTGTTAAATAAAAATCTGAACAGACAGTAATATATAATGTCTTTGCACTTACCTGTCAGAATCCCGTTAGGGTGTTCTGGTGGTGACCACAAAATAACAGCAGAGGACGAGTCCTTTTCTCCTACTGATAATTCACTGACAGCTCCAGGAACTGAAATACAGAAGTCATTGATAAATATCCTGATAGTTACCAGTTTATCAGGCTGGACCTTGTCATACAGTCCCAATTCATTGTTTCTAATATCTCTATATTACCTAGCTCAGTACATGTCTTAGTGACAGAATGAAAAACTTTACCCGAGGATGCTATGTGCCCATTACAAAATGCGTTATTTATAGATTACACACAGGCAATACATGTACCTGTAGTAACTTAAACCCCACATATATTAACAACTACATAATAGGATATATTTGTCTTCCTGTTGTCTACTGAGACATTGGCACATATAATTTGCCTATCAGCATAAGGGATGATGCCATAAATTGACTACCGGGTGAATAAGCTTAAAGAATACCCCTAACAAAATACTAAGGTTTCATGTTACAAAAACAACATATTGATACTAAAACTAGGTAAGTGAATATTATTGAAGTTCTCTTCAAAACATTGCCAAATTTTATGGTGAGATAGAAGTCCCTCTCTAATAAAACTACCCTATTTGCCAAAAAATTGTGGCCACATCAGATAGGTGGCCTTTGTGAGAGGGAGAAACAAATACATCGATAGTAGTAGCGGCAAAGATATATGGCCTTATTAGAGTGGATGGACTCTGTTGAGAGTCGCCACTATTAGTCAGTGAGGGACCACTGTACTTCACTCTAAACATATAAACACCAACTACATGATGAAACAAGAAACATCACTGGGATAACAGAAAACCCCACCCGCCAACAAATTGCCTTAGATGGTATTCAGATTAATATCAAGTACTGGTACTATCGGTACAGCAAATAAATGTATAACTTACAGGTATGCACCCAAGATATGATTTAACCTTAACTTTGACCTTTGAAGGTCACTCAAGGTCAAATGTTAAGGTACCATTTGACTCCCCATATGTGGTTTCCTACTAATGTTTAATAGTAACAAAGGGCCTTAAACTTGGCTCCTTTATGAGATTTAAGGCTTTGAAATCTTGGTGACCTTGACTTTGACCTTTCAATTTCACTCAAGGTCAAATGTGATGGTACCATTGAACTCCCATATGTGGTTTCCTATTAATGTTTAATACATAGAGCCTAACTAGCTCCTTTACGAGATATAAGGCTTTAAGATATTGGTGACCTTGACTTTGACCTTTCAAGGTCACTCAAGGTCAAATGGCATGGTGCCATTGTACTCTCCAAACTTCTTTTGTACTCCACATATATAGTTTCCTATTAATGTTTAATAGTAACATAGGGCCTAACTATGCTCTTTTACAAGATAATATGAGTGACTTTGACTTTGACCTTTCAAGGTCACTCCAGGTCAGATCTAATGGTGCAGTTAGACTCCCCAAATATGACTTCCTATTAGTGTCTAATAGTAACTCCATGTCTAACTCCCACCGATTAGGAGTTATAGTCACTCAAAAAATGTTCTCCTATCTCTTATCATTAGGGCTAAATTTTGGACCCCCCCAAGGCCCACCCTTA
>JAAUYG010221760.1_pt1 | contig 17066 bp, 8 predicted proteins | sample 7278091 | NCBI WGS metagenome assembly JAAUYG01 (sample SAMN14350201, study PRJNA611818) | marine sediment metagenome | isolation source: surface marine sediment (0.6m) | place: French Polynesia: Moorea | collected 2018-08
CAATAGTATACAGCATGATGACAAGTACAGAGAAGTAAAATAGACCCCAAACTGCTTACCAAAATAGGCTTACCAAACTGTTTCTGGTGGTTTAAATGTAGTTTAAAGTGCCAAGATTCCGAGTTTCACATATCCCGGAACACAATACATATATTTAACCATTAAAGTTACTATGCAGTACACAGTAATATCTAAATCTTCATTTTCCTTAACATTTAATTCTAGTACTGTAAATTCACTAAAGTTCATGGGGATTAATATTTGCATTTTAGAGACAAAACCATGTTCGTGGAGACTATAATATTTGTGGTTACCTCACCTAGGGCCTTGTTAATTTTCTAGGAACATGAATTACGGGTACTTATTTTTTTGGTCGTGAAATTTCACCAAATAAATCCCTTGCAAATATTTAATGAATTTGCAGTACATGTATTAATACATTTAGTTTAAGAAAAAAAAATACTGAGAGTAAAATGCATATATGTGTTTTTGATTTCATGTGCATGCTCCATCAATTCAAATGTAGATTTGACAAATACAAGCATATACATAGATGTACTGGATTGTCCCAAAGTATTAGTGGAATATCTCCCAGTCTTTGTCAGGCGTGAAGGTAGTACTACTAGTGGCTATTATACAGACATGTATTTAAATAAAATTTGGGGGATTGGGAATTTATTTACATAAGCATTGAAAATAGACATACATACAAGAAATATGTTTACAAATGAGTTCAGGCTATTGTAGATGGATGGTATACTTGTGTATCACAATGTACGTTACTAATATTATAGAAGATTTAGAAATACATTACGACAATGATTGGGTATGAATTGCAGAATTTTTTTTTACAAAAAACAACACAATATTCAAACAATACACATAGATACAATACACAATGTATTACACAATGTATTACACAAAACTGTTAATGCTATAGAAAAAAATCTTTCTTTAAAATATGTTCTGCAGCATCAAAATAAGTGTACTTTTGTACAAATGACGTAATTGTCAGTTGAAACATACCAGGTAAAAGTGCATATATGGTAAATCATTTGAACTGTTTTTGACCATCGGGTAATCAGTTTCGATTGCTACACATTCACTCTAAAAGGTTAAGATTCAATAGTGTAAAACAGAGAATCACCATATGCTCTACTATCGGCACACTCACCATTATATTTTTGTGGTAAACTATTATTAAACATCTACTCCTACTCGCAGGGAGTAAGAGAGGATGAGAGAGGGGATGAGAGGATGGACAGCCTTGGTGGTCTACACATGAGCAACAGGGGCATTAATCAGTTTTTATCCTACTTTTGGTAATTTCGTTATTCTGGTCTCCTGCATGGTTCCTTCGTTTTGAATTGTCCGTGGCTGTTTCCATGCCGACACAATTTTGAAACACAACTCACATAGCTCCATCACAGTCATAAACGTGATCCCAATCCACAGGTTCATGATGCCGCCCACGTTGCCCAATGCGGAGACCAGTGACACCTTCTCTTTCTGTTCCACCTCGATGCTGGTGGCCTCACTGAACAGAATTTTCACCTGCAGAAAATTTTTCTGGACTGCTTCAGCTGCACCGGTTTCCTCAGCCATGTCGCTTATGTGTGCAACCGGATCCTGGCTAGGCAGCTCCGCCTCCTGCTCAACTATATCGGTCTCTGCTACTGTCCCACCTGTGACTTGTGGATTGTCCCATTTCTTAGAGTCACTTTCAACGACCTGGTCATCATGGTCTTGCCATTCCGTCACCAGCTGAGAGAGTTCAGAGAAATACTCCCCGAGAGTTGGGTTGTCCTTCATCAGCCTCTCAAACAGAGCCAGAGTGTAGGCCCTGTGTGGCCAGGGGGCCTGAGTGACGCTGAAGGTGTAGCTCACTTCGTGACATGGATGCAAACATTTGTCCTGACAGTCGGTCATGTTCGCCACATATGAATTCGCACAGACCAGTTTCTGTCCCACGTCATACATACTTCGCTTGATAGTTTCGTCTTCCATCACTTTTTCCCAAGAATCTTGAGAATGATTTTTGATGATTTGGGTGAGGTTGGGGATGGTGCCGCAGTAGTCGAAATTGTCCAGCTCTTTCTGTGTGTGCTGCAGTAGTACGTTAACGCATCGGCACTCCTCAATTATCTGATCCTGGAGGCACAGTCCCATGCATGTTGACTGCGTGTAACTCAGGTTTCGCCCAGAGGACCACGTTTCATTTTGAGCATCCATGCACCTACCGTATGGCTCAGGCATACGGTTGTGCTCTGTCGTATGCAGACGGATCATGGTTTCATGTCCTGGACTCACGTTGATCCCGTTCTTATTGTCAGGCATGGTCCCTGGCAACTGAACACTCACACGCGCACCTGCTGCTATGGAAAACCCCAGGTTGGGATGGTATCTGGGAACATGGCCATTTTTGGTCTCGTTCAAATACAAAACGAGTGTCAGCCCACGTATGTCGCTTTCTGGAACGGCCTTGATCGTGTAGCAAAGGGCATAGTCTGGCGATCGGAAAGCTTGGAGTGACTCAGTGCAGTTGTGGCTAGCATTGTTTTTTCTCTCTCCCCACTTCCAGTCGTACCATTTACAGGACAAAATAAAGGGAACCAATGCACTAGGAGGGTCTTTATTAACTGTAGAGGGTTGCGAGTTCTGATGAAATCCTGCCACGGATTCCATCTGTCCAGCTATTTCTTCATAATCTTCATCTGTCACTTTCATTTCCATCAGATCTTCAAAGTTGGATTTGGTGAAATTTTTCCGGCCCACAAATTGGAAATACTCATTCATGGATATTGTTTCATCGTCCAGGGTCACGAAAGGGTTCAGGTTGCACACCGTTACATCAGGAAAGCTTGGCCTGCTGTTAATTTCGTCGATCATTGTGACAGTTTCTTTGTTTCCGTAGCCACTGCAGATTTCGTATATGTTAAGTAAACCCCAATCAAAAAGCCCAACATGAAGGCGACGATCCACATTCCCCGCAGGCAGTAGCTCCCTGACCGTACTGCCCGTGACACCCCTCTCATTGATGTGGTCTGGGCAAAATCCAACAGATACGACTTCAGGGAGAAATTCGAGACCTCGGTGCTGCTCATTTTTCTGCTGTATAGAGGCAGGTTCTGGAATCAGTTAATTAGTCAGTAAATGAAACTATTATGTTATTGTTAATCACTTCAATCAACGTATGTGTATTTACTTTGTTAATAATTTTACGTCACGGGGCATGTACACATATAAATATATGCATAACTAAGGATAAAAAAGTGATTGATGCATGTCATAATATTGCAAATAATTATAATCCATACTAATTTACCATTACAATACATGCGAAAAATATACACTTTACACTGTCAGTGTACTCAGACTTTATTTATGTATATTAGTGCCTTTCAGTTTTCGATACCATTCAATACTGGTACAATGTAGTAATCAATTCCACAATCTCCTTTGCATACATAAACCTTAGTAAAACATACCGGTATTATTGTTGATAATGAACAATGCGAAGAAATTTTCCTAACACTTCGATCCAATTACGAATTGCCCTACTGCAGGTGTATACTGCAGGCTTCCTTCTGAAGATCACGAGGTGCAGTGCGGCTTATTGTCATAGATACTCTGGACTTGTTTGTTGCACATGCAGCCAAGCGGAAATCGTGACTTTACCTGATAGGATGAATCTCTAATGAAACATTAATACCTGAGCTGTACATTTCACTTACTGGTGGTGTCTCTTCCATTTGAGACTCTAACCTAAATGATTGACGACCATAGCGAGCTCCTCAAACAAATTGGTACTGTTTGACAGGCGGATATGGTTCACATGACTAGTTGCAAGGAATCGAATAGGAGATTATGAAATATAACGCGGTTCCTGAAATAAAAATATGGCAATTGAGCCACTAATGGGATTGCATATATATTATGCATTTATTTTAGCAATCCTCTTTTTTCGCTTTTCTGGGAATCTGTCTGTTACCTATTAGTTTAGTAACAGTCTAGTCCTAGCAGTAGCAGATTTATTCCTTGAAATTTCTGCTACATGTAAAGGTAAAGATATTGAATTATTTTGCCTTTCTGTATTCATGGTATTGGCAGTACCAATTAAGCATCAAATTCCATGTCATCTACTATTATAAGTTTTAAGAGAACCAGTTTTACTGATGGCAATTCAATTTACTTAATGAGATGAAAATTGTTTTTGTCTAAAAAAAAAGGGAGATATACTTAACATCTATATAACAGAAAATGAAATGCTGAAAAATGAATTATGCTATTTCCATCAGTCCAATTGTGCTATTATGCACTTAATGTTGATACTTGCTGCTTCTCTGAGTAGGATTGCAGTTTCACATATAAATGTACTGTGTGCTCCTGCAATCCAATCTACATACCCCGGTACATTCAAATACCTATGCAATACTGGTATCCTTACACCTTAATTTTCCTCAAAAATAACTTGCGTTTTGTGGTAATGGGTAATTTTAAATGCATCATCCTTCTAAAGTGGTGCAGCGATATCATAACTGATGTAGCAACTTGAATTTACTTAATTCATGTATGACATGTATTCCAAATTTCATTAATCCATTTTTTGGGAAACATGTACATTGAAGTTGATGGCCAAATTTAACATACCTTAATATTTTCTTATTTTATAATTGACAAAATATTATCAGCAAACTCGGGGAGGCTGGTCTGTAGGAGTACATTCATACATGTACCAGTCCATGAATATACAGTGAAACCTGGGAAATAGGGACACCCAAGGGACTGTGAAAACTGTCCTGAATTCTGAGGTGGTCTTATTTCTCAGGTCCATTTCTATGTACTGAATAGGCCTAGGGGCTGAAGTAGTCCCTAATTCTCAGGTTGTCCCTATTTCTCAGGTTCTCTTAAAGATAGGTTTCACTGTATATTACCTGGGTTGCAAAATAATCCGTCTCATCGTCAGTGAGGCCAGTGCACACGATTATAGTCTATCCTTTGTTATAATGTTCGCATAAATAGGGTCAAGAAATAGGCTTGAGTAGTTGTCCTTTCGCTGGGGATTCCATGCAATTTTTTCCGCATTCAAAGCTACTGAGTGTAAAAGGAAAGCGACTCACAGAATGCATTGGTCAATGGAGTGGAAAATGCTCAGCGAGAAACGCTAATATATCCATTCCATCTCATGTACCATTGTCCCATGAGCACAGCTACTACTCACATTGGAAGTAGCTGTGCTTGCAGAGGTGGCCAAAGTCGTTTTTGGTCTCGTTTTGGTAAATGGGTCGGCCAATCAAATGCAGTTCCGGTCAGCTTCCCCCAGCCAATCATACTACTGTTTCGCGCTGTCGTCATTGTGATGGTGAAGTGGTTATACATTCAACCAATGGCCATCTAGTCCTAATTACTCACCTGCTTTCACTGAGTAAATTTGGGCACTCTTTAGAGTGTTTTACAAATTTACACAATGCGCTGATACAGATGATGCTAAAGGGTGGAACTTATACTTTTGAGAAGTACTCCGTTGTTTTACCATATTAGGAAGTTGATGACACATAAACGAGTGTTTGCGGCCAATGAAGCGAGAGCCTTGTGTGCTCGCTCGCATTTGGCTCTGGTAAGCCAGAATGTTCACTACTCACTAGCCCTAGTAGATCTATAAGATTGCACCAAATTACCAAACTGAACACATTTGGAACAAGAAAGACTGCTGGAACAGCGGAGAACCCCGCTCACCAACAAACTCCCTTTTGCGACATCCAGCTTAGGTGGTATTTATTCTATCTATTATAGCAAATATATCTATTTTTAGCTCAATCTGCTTGACTATGTCTGTCAGCAGAGCTCATGAAATCGAAATTCGTCCATCTGTGGCATCGATTATCTCCGAACCTATTGCATGGATTACTTTCAAATTTTGGTTTGTGCTTTCCCTAGCTGGGCCATATGCCCAGACGTTTTTAAATTTAAAAAAAAAAATGTTTTGATTCTTTACAAATACTTTTCGTTTTCGTTAACATGGGACCCTATGGGAGCAAAAATTTCAAAAGGCCACTCGTACAAATTGCAGCCAAAAGTTCTCAAACTTCTCCTGAGTTTTCTTCCCAATGGTCCTCACAAAACTATAATACGTTTGGGATTTTTGTAATTTTGGCAATCAAAATTTTAATGATTTTTTTTTTTTTAACATGGGACCCAATAGGAGTGAAAATTTCAAAACGTTGAGTTTCAGATTCTTGCCGATTTTTTTTTTCAAAAGTTTCAAATTCACCAATGTACCATATGGAAAAAACAAAAAAGCTCAATTATCTGTAAAACGAGTGATGATAGAGCAAAATGGAGTGAAATTTGGTACTTCCAGGTGCTAGTAGTACACATGTGGTGTACCTTTGACCTTGTAACATTCAAGGCCATTTTTGGGTCATTTGGTGCATTTTGTGATTTTTTTGTAATGCTGCCTAATGATAAGAGATACGAGAAAACTTTTTTGCTTGGCTATAAGAGCTAAATGGTGAGACATAGTCATGTCCATGTAGTTACTGTATATATAGCAATAGGAAACCATATATGGAGAGTCAAATGACACAATCACATGTGACCCTCAGTGACCTTGAAAAGTCAAAGTCAGCATCACTCGGATTTTGAAGCATTATATCTCGCAAAGGAGCAGACTTAGGCAATATGTTACTATTAAACAATTTTAGTGATCTTGAAAGGCCAATGTCAAGGTCACTCAGATTTTGGAGGCTTATATCTCATTAAGCAGAAAGGCCAATGTCAAGGCCACTCAGATTTTTGAGGCTTATATCTCATAAAGCAGCAGAGTTAGGCCATGTGTTACTATTAAACACCAATAGGATATCACATATGGGGAGTCCAATAGCACTATCACATTTGACCTTGAGTGACCTTGAGACGTCAAAGTTAAGGTGTTGAAAATGATCTAAAATTGATATATGAACGGTGAGGTACTGTGACAACTGTGAGAGTTAACCCAAGATGGTGTTATTGGACTCCAGATATATATGATTTCCTATTAATGTTTAATACCGCTAGTAATATGGGACACCCTTATGAGACACAGCCGCTCAAAATGTGAATGATCATGAACTTGACCTTTCAAGGTCACTCAAGGTCAAATTTAACACTGCCGTTGGACTCCCCATGTACGATATTCTATTAGTGTTTAATAATAACATAGGGTGACGGTCTAATTAAGCTCCTTCGCTTGATTGATTTTCTCACTGCTTTCAGTTTTCCAATCTTCTTGGGACAGTTTACTGCAGAGGGAACCTCAGCTTTACTCCAGATGGCAACACTGTGATTAGCCCAGTCGGCAACAGGCTAACATTATTTGATCTCAAGAAGTAAGTGTAGATGTATCTAAGTAAGTGTGGGATAATGGAAGGTCCAGTTGTGTTTCAAAGGTAGCGAGTGATGTCACAGGTTGTTTCATCACCGCTACTTTTCGTGTGACAAAATGACTGGCAGCATATACAGGATATGAAGTTGCTGGTGAGGGTGAATGCCTCTGACTCTGGGGAGAATTAGGTGATCCAAATAGGCAAGGAGTTAGTTGTCATTTGTCCCAATTGTATATTCAAATTGCTCTGAGGTATGGTGCTTGGGGCTCAGAAAACTTCTATAAAAAATTATATATGTATAACACAACATGCAGCTAACATTTTACTTATAATCTTGTTTAACAGCCAAATATTCTAAAATATATATTAATTTCAAACCTTGCAGAATTCCGGTCTGTCTTCAGAATTACTAACGATATATTTTGCGTGTAACAATCAGTTTAAGTTCAGGGAGACCATTCCTTTTATGTAAAGAGTATTTTGAGATGTTTGATATATTATCATGATTATGGTGTTCCAATATTGCCTGCAGTCACAGAAGTGTGCATGTTAGGCATTGTTTGCAGTTTTGGTTTGATGTCACCCATCTATTACACATGTTCAGGCTTGGCATTTTATGCCACTCCCGGTTTATGCAACGGTTTAAACCATGGCGTAAACCAGCCGGCATAAAATGATTAAAAGCCACCAAGCGGCATAAAGTGGCATAAATTCATATATTGTCAAATAAACATCAGATGTGACCTAAAGTGTAGTGGTCTGCGCAACACCATAAATGTATTCAAAATCAATATAGTAAAGTAAACCTTGATAAATATGCATTGAAAGCTAAAAGAAAGTCATATACAGTGTAAATTGATCAGTATCATGTGAATTACTGGCATAAATAGTCCTCACATACTGGGTTGACAAATTTCTGCCACTTTATGCCATTATATGCCGGCATAAAGTGGCATAAATGCATTTATGCCATTTTATGCCGGTTGGTCTGGCATAAATTATTTAAGCCGGCTTAAATGCCAACCCTGCACATGTTACATTGTATTGTGCATGTGTCCATGAATGTTTATGTGTTGTCAACCATCTCTTTCTAAATTCTACTTAATGAAGTTAGGGTTGTAAATGTTACAGAATTACATTTGATTTACTTGTGAATTACTGGTGCATATGTTACCGTTAGTTGCTAGGAGTTAGCCATTTGGAGTCAGATGTGCTGAGCAGGAACATTATTAAAATATTCCATTTACATGTATACATTATTTTCAGCATCTATTGCCGTCTAAACAATACAGTGTCCTGTGTCTTTTGGATTCCGTTTCAGCAACAAATCAGAAACCTTACCAGTTGAGAACACCAAGAATATCACAGCTGTCGCCATATCTCCAGACGGACAACTACTTATAGCAGTCAGTGAAGGTATCAATATTGATAACGCGAATAAATCATTTACTATGTCCTGTATGAGGAAGAAAATGATCCATACTTCCAGTTACCTCTTGTATGGTAGTGAAATGCAAAACAGTATTGAATTGTTTGTGGTCATATGGGATGTGCTTTTGGAAGAGTGTTAGTTCCGGATGCCTTTTCTCTACCACTTGCTTCCTGATCCGTATTATGTGTAATCCCAATATGTTTCCTTTGTTCTGTGTGATCCAGATGGTGAAGCCTCTCTGATCAATGTTCCCGGTCAGGTCTTGCTGCACCGCTACCACTTCCATGCCCAGGTCCATGCTATCTGCTTCAGCCCAGATGGCAGGTGAGTCCCACGCACAGGGTCACTTTCTAGAAAAACAAACAAGTTTACTAATGACCTCAGTAGCCATTGTCTTTACTCTTTTCCATGTTCAAGTTTACTAGTGGACCATTAGATTTTGTTTCTGGAAAGCTGCCTCTGGTCTGTAATCAATGCAGATTAAAGCTCCATTCACATATCTGAAATTATGTTTCAGTAAGGATTGATATTTTGAGAATTCAGTTCAGGGCCTGTTTAATCCACTTGTCTAATTTAACTACAACTTGAATATACAGTAGTCCTTCTCTAATAATTGGGCCACCCTATTTGCCAAGAAACTATGGCCACATTAGAGAAGTGGCCTTTCGTGAGAGTGAGAAATACATTGATAGTAATAGTGTCAAAGATTTATGGCGTTATTAGGGAGGGTGGCCTCTGTTGAGAGTGGCCATTAAGAGAGGGGTTACTGTACCTATATATGAAATACTGGTCCAGAAAAAAATGTGCTACCTAAAGCCAAATTCCTCTTGGGTGATTACCGTATTGAGGTCTGCAAAACATAGTGTGATTTGGAAGTAGGATTGAAATGTGAACTTGCATGTACATGTACATGGTATTGTTTGGGTCAGTTTTAAGCAAACTACATTGAGTTGGGAACTGTTAACTTTCAACAAAGGTATGCGTGAAGCAACCATGAATGAAGTAGTTGCAAATTAAGATTTTCATATTGCCGAATATGTCTCAAAAGAGCCACCAAGTAACAGATACCTTGTTAGCAGTTTCATAAGCATATTCCAGTGAAGATAGAGACAGCAACAAGCTGTTGGTGTTCTCTAGCTAATCTGGGCAGGGTATTTTGAGTATACAAAGCATTTATTGAGCTATGAAGAAACTTCACAGTGTGTGTATTATAACTGGTATGAAATACTAGTACTATGCTGGGTTTTGGTTGTGTATACTTGTATGCGGAAGTAAATTCTAGCTATTTTATAAGCATCTAGAATCCATAATCTACGACACCACTGGTTGTGCTGCATGCATATAAGTACTATTACACTAAAATCTATTACGTTTAGTACATGTATCCTATGGCCTTCAATTATGTGGGTGAATATTCATACTAATACAGGGAAGGTACAAAAATATTATTAAACTTTATAAACTGTTACTAACAGTTATCAAAAATTATTAACAATTATCTATTTTATTTATACAGGAAGTTTGCAGTGACCAAGAACAACAATGTGCTGGTGTTCCATGCCCCAGGCAAGGTGCAGGAGTTCAATCCTTTTGTCCTGTATCGAACATTCTATGGTGCATACGATGAAACTGTCAGTATTGATTGGACTTCAGACTCCAGGTTGGTGTATAGCATAGAATTAATCTAGGTTATATCTGATTTAAAGTTACAGTTGAATCTGCGCATACTACATGTATTGGAATGTAATTTTTAATATTTATGCAAATCATCCAAAAGTTTCTGTGTGGACTATAATAAAGCAGTATTAAGATTTTTATGCTGGTACGCCCACACATTGACTTCCCAACTAACGGTGTAAGTTACCAGCTGATCATTTTAGATAAAACATTAATTGAATGTTTTATGAGATCTTCTCTGGTGGAGAAAGTGATGCCGTGCTAATAATAAGTGATTATCTGACTTCTTATGTTACTGGTACAAATTAGTACCAAAATGTAAATCAAGCTGATTACAGGAGCCACATATGTTCCCGGCATTATAAGTGTTAACATTTGTGTGATCTGTTTCAGGGCGTTCTGTGTGGGCAGCCAGGACATGAACACCAGGGTATATGGGGCGGAGAGATTCCGTAACCTTATTGTGTACTCCCTGGGGGGACACACGGATTCCATTGTAAATGCCTTCTTTGAGCACGAGTCGCTCAATGTATCCTACCAGGAACACCACTATACTGGGGTGGCAGGCAATAGGCTGTCAAGAGTGATACTTGAGTCTATACTACAAAATATAATGATTCTGACTGGCATTATAATAATTTAGTGGGCATTTCTGTAAACATTCACTTCACTGCTGCCTAATACCATCCATAAAATAACTTTATTTCTGCCAATCTATTGATTATTTTTTCTGTCAGTTTCAGAGTTCTCCCCTTAGGCATTGTCTTGCTAAATCCATTTGACATGTATTCCTCTTACAAGATCTTCTACGAAAAACCATTTGTTTTAGAAAAAGTAGAAGAGAAGAGTTAGGAGACAAGTGAAAGCCATGGTATTGTAAATCATTTCTTTGGCTTTTCTTATGGTAGAGCAGCAGATCTTTTAAAACCTTAAGCCTTGGAAGAGGTTCGAAAGCTCCTAAATGAACAAGACCCTTAACCAGTGTCCAGTTGTACACCATTGGTGCTAATGGCCAGCTGTGTGTGTGGGAGGCTGATACTGAACTGGACGGCCTCATACCATGGCCAGAAGGTGAAGAGAAGGAAGAGGAGAAGGAGGAGGAGGAGAAAGAAGGTGATAAGGAGGAGTCTGAAGTAAAGAAGGAGCCAGCAGAAGAGTCAGAATCCGGCGCGAAGAAAGGTTAGGTACAGAGACGTGTTAAAAGGACTGTGTTCTTGTAGATTTAATACAGCCAGGGCTATTATGGAAATACTAATATTGTCCGCAGTTTCACAAAACCGGCCATGATTAAGAGTAACAATTTCGATAATTTAGTGCATTAATCAGCAATTTGATAATCAGAGAAGCCAAATAAAATTGAAAATGATGGACATGAAAAGTTTAATGTCTGCACTATCTTGCGAGTATGAAAACAAGTACTGGGGATAGATATTGTGCCTGTTCTTGCGTTTTTAGGCATTTTCAGGGGTATTTAAGGAAAATAAATTTTAAATTACTTTACAATTAACTTGCCTTTGTGAACATCTGAATCTCAACCCATTACCCAGTAGTATTTTCTCATACCACCAAGTACAAGTACAGCAGAACTGTAAGATTTTGGGATTATTTTGTACTAAAACATTTTCATGCTGCAAAATAAAGTACTTTGATGGTACTTGAAAATGTACTTGATCAACCAAGTACTTTATTATCAAGTACAAATACAAGTACAAGTATTCTTATTTTGGTATCTACAAGTACAAGTAAAGCACTTGACCCCAGGCCTGGCATGTAGGAGTGGAAAAGTAAATGGTCTTTTGCGCTGTTCCAAATAATTGTTATGTACTTTCCCATTCTCTGCAATGCAAACACTATTTCTGAGCCTTTTGAAAATTGTGTGTTCTGTGTCTTCTTCCAGATGGGATGGATGGCAAAGTTCTCTACAAACGATTTGCAAAGTAGGTTTATACCGGTACATGTGCATGTTGTAATGCATAGAAATTTCAATCTTCAGTACTGAAGTTGAGCTATTTTTTTATGTAGGTTGTGTTATCTGCCAACTGATTTATATTAAAGGATATAGGGCTCACATCAGTTGCTGTAGAAAACGTTTCTTAAAAGAGAATATGTTTGCACATACAAGTCTTGTAGTAAACGTGCAACATTATACTGAAGAATAAAGATATTGTCGTACAGTACCTTCCCTCTGCGAAAATGATTTTGAAGTTGAACTACATGTATATGTATGTATAGCCTACATTGACATGTCCATCAGATATCTTTATCACCCATGGCATGTATATTATTGCTATATATAGGAACATACCCGTAAATAACAGCAATGTTGTACACAGTAGGTAGATATAGTCAAACCGGCTATAAAGACCACCTGTATATAAAGACCACCTACTTATAAAGACCACATTTTATAGGGCCCCAATGTTATTAAATCTGTATAAAACCACATGTGGATAAGGACCACATTGTCTTGGTCCGTCTTTGTATACAAGTTTCACTGTACAATTCTTTAATACTGATATGATATACGAGAACCTTCTTTCCGCGAAGTACTGTAACAGTGGTTTCCTTGGAGTGTTTCCTGTCTGTCACAATATGCTTTTCACTGCTTTCTGTGAACAAGAAATTTCAATGGGCAGTGTTTAACACCCAGGTACAACTTCAAGTCATCGAGGGGCGAGGGTTCAGGACGGGGTCATGTGACCTGTGCAGCCTATCACAAACGCAGTCACATCCTGGTGACGGGATTTGATGACGGTGCTTTCTTGTTACACGACATGCCAGACTTCAATCTCATACATTCACTCAGGTAATACAGTAAAGCAAAAAGTCTTCTAGACATTATCTTCTTCCTTTATAGTGGTAACACAGATGATAATCATGTGAGTTTATAGCGGGGGATGATGTTTCCAGTTCAAATAAACTTTCAGATAGTGTTGAGCAGGGAGAGAGAACCTTTCCTTGCTCAACACTACCAGAAACCTGTATATGGAACATTTTTCCAACGTGATGTTACAAATTTTGAAGGGTTTCAGGAGGATGGCAGGTTCTTTGTGCAGCATTTGTGGCATTCCCAAAGATTTTTTTTCGGGTGCAATGTTTACAAAGGCATTAGTTAGAATTTGGTTTAAATTCAGCTGTGCGACTGCATAAAAAAGGTCGGAGTTCAGTGTGAAAAGTTTGGATTTAGTCCAGTAGTGTTCTGAAATATCGAAATGTAACTCTGAGGCATTCTCAAAAATCAGTATCCCAATGTACAAATATTTGTGGTAGGTCAAATTCTTTGGCTTACCAGTTATGTGCAGCCTGCCTTTAGAGACCACCTGTATTAGCCAGGAAAAAAAGAACATGCTGTCAAAATTTTTGGGTGCTTGTGAGAGGTCAAAAAACATTTTGGTAGGGAATACCTCCAAAGATAGGTTTCACTATACAAAAAGGAATACAGCGAATGCCTGCCTAAGAGTTAAGACAATAAGACTACTCCAGAGGTGAAACTACTTTTTGGTTAACCAAAAGCTATTTGGTTCTGAAATAAGACCACCCCAGGCTATCTGTTTTGGCCTTGACTGTGGGTGGTGTTAATTCCAGAGTTCTACTGTACGTTTGTGATATGTACACTACCTCAGTTCCACTGTTCTCTGTTGCAGTATCTCCGAGCAGAACATCAGCACGGTGACGTTTAACTCCCCCGGGGACTGGCTGGCCCTGGGGTGCCAGTCTCAGGGCCAGCTGGTGGTGTGGGAATGGCAGAGTGAATCCTTCATCCTCAAACAACAGGGACACTACAACAACATGACTTGTCTGTCCTATTCCCCAGATGGCCAGTATATAGCCACAGGGGGGGATGATGGCAAGGTGAGATTAGTGACGCCAGGGGTATGACTCGATGTCATTGCTTTCAACTTTACCAGTAATGTTCAGTGCTTTGGGAAGAGAGAAGTACCTATAACCATAATTATTCAAGGGTATCATTTTGGGGTCTGTGTTATGGGTGACCCAATTTGTGCTAATGTTAGGTACATAACAAATGTAGCTAATATATAATAAATTAATAAAATTATATTACTAGGCACATCAAATATATAAAGTATTATTTTTTTTTTTGAGAAGTCCAATGTAACAAGTATTGTTTTGTTGATGTGCCAGAGAAGAGTGGTAGTTACCACACTAAACATCAGCTCCCCATCGTCTTCTGTACTATGACTCGTAACCACCAGTTGTCCTAATATGTCTCTCCCCTCCCCCCTCTCTCTCCAGGTGAAGTTATGGAACACTGGCACTGGCTTCTGCTTTGTCACATTCAGTGAACACCTGGCTGGGGTCACAGCGGTGGCCTTTAACCAGAATGGTCAGGTCATCATGTCCTGTTCCCTGGATGGCACAGTCAGAGCATTTGATCTCAACAGGTAATGGCACCTCATCGGATGGAAATGATATACTTGTACCTCTATTGAATATTGATCCTTCTATTTTAAGGCCATCCATGAGACTTTGAAACTGTGCTACAGTAGAACCTGTCTTGAAAGACCACCCCACGGGCCATACAAATGTGGTCTCTCAAGACAGGTGGTCTTTGGTGACAGGTTCAGTTTCACTGAAATGTAGGCTTTTCTGCCAGAACTTTGCGTTCTCTCAAGGCAGGTGGCCTCTGATGATAGTCTCTCAAGACAGGTTTCACTGTATTATTTTTGTAGGTGGTCTTAAAGTGAAGGTTCAGTGGTATGCTAAATCTGACTTTAGAACCAAATGATGTGATATTGTAACCAAGGTGGTCTCAAAGGCAAATGATATTTTAGAAGGGTTTACCATAGTAAATGAGGGCTGCCCCCTATACTTGGGTCATCATTACACACATGTAAATACGGTATTAACTTGGCTTTTTGAAATTGTGTTGTCTTGAGTGTATGACGTGTTTAAATATGTGAAGTTTGACACATGAAACTGGACCAGCCTGAAATTTACAATTCTCAGTTGGGTTTCTGTGTTCTAGAGACTCCATCATGGCTCCATATATTGAAACTGCATTTTAAATTTGAATTCATGCACCAAAGATAAATCTATATGTTATAGCTTGTCTTAGAAATTGCTTAGATATCAAGCTAAATAGCTGACAAATTCAAATCTGTACTACTCAAAATATAAGTACAGTGACACTTGTATATAAAGAACACCCTATGGACCAATAAAATGTGGTCCTTATATACCGGTGGTTTTTATATGCAGGTTCAATAACATGGAAAGTATACACCAGGGGACCTGTAAAATGTGGTGTTTATAAGCAGGTGGTCTTTATGTACAGGTGGTCTTTAGAGCACGTGGGACTGTATTCTTCACTGAATGGTATTAAGGCAGACAATTATAGTGACATTTGTTTCACATAGTATCAGTGTTCTCGGTAAAAACAAAATTGGATTTTAGAAACTATCAGGTACGTATGGATGTAGTCTATCTGTGTTTTATATTTGTCCACATTCTGTGTGTTGATCATTAGAGTGTCAATGATACACCACAAAGATCCCCCAATATTGAAGTAATACTGGCATATACTGAAAACCATTCTCCTCTTACCGTTGCATTTGCAGAAAACAAAGTTTGGTTTGAATGAGTGTGGGGAGGGTGGTGAGTATGAGACGTTCACTCTGGATTGTCCACTGTTCTGCAAGAAAATTGTTTTGTAAGTGCGTCTTGCTGTGTGGGTGTGCTTTTTCTTGTAACAGCAGTTAGAGTAACAGTATCTTCCAGTGTATGTAGTAATTTTCGTCACAGGTATAGTATACAAAATTATCACATATTGTACCGATAGTTACAGTTGTGAAATTGGCCTCTGAGACTGTGTAATCGACTCTGCCAATTATGTTTCATTAGTTTCCCAAGGTGTCATGCACATTGACAAATTAAGCTACTTACACGCTGCACAAGTAGAACAAGTAGAGAGCAATGTTGTACACACATAAGGAATATGATTGCCCTCTGGGTTATTTTGTGTTGTTCTGGCTGATGTTAATACAAGAGAAAGCTCTTTTAGGTGTAGGAGATGAGATACGGAGTTCAATCTTCTGAATGCAACTGATTCCCAAAAATGTTGGATCTACTTCCAGAGATGAAACTCAACAGATACTGCACTCTGATGATGCCTTTGCCCCAGTCGCTTATTTAAATTTAACCAATCTGCATTTAGATGCCAAAAATCAGGTACAAAACAGCCGCTATTTTATACCCATAGGTAATAAAATATAACCATCAAAAATCATCAATTGATCATATTCCTATCAATTTTAATATTATTGCTTATCAATAATATTAAAATTGATTTGAAGAGATAGGTGAAAGGTACTCTGTTTTTGCATGTTGTAAAGCTCTATTTAAGTAAATAAATGTTATTAAAAAAATAGGTAAAAATCAATTTCGGTTTCTCAACAGTAACTATTATAATGAACTTGGATGGTAAGTTTGTATTTACATTTCCGTGTTCTTGACATTCTCTGTAAGGCCACACCAATTTGATTCCGAGTTCGATGGATTTCTTCCTTTAAAAAAAGATGGGTGGGGGCGAAATTTTTTTTTTTATTTTTTTAGGAATAAAAATAGTTCGATGG